>Ga0210128_1000047_pt1 | contig 15022 bp, 18 predicted proteins | sample Tolay_CordB_D2_FD_185579 | JGI IMG/M metagenome (GOLD analysis project Ga0210128, IMG submission 185579) | Wetland microbial communities from the San Francisco Bay, California, USA, that impact long-term carbon sequestration - Tolay_CordB_D2... | ecosystem: Environmental > Aquatic > Marine >... | reverse complement strand
GGAAAAGGGCTCCCGAGGGAGCCCTTTTCGCAATCCGCTGCGCCCCGCTCGCTGCGCCGGATCTACAGCTTCCCGACGAGGATGAACGAGATGACCAGGGCGTAGATGACCAGCGACTCGATCAGCGCGAGACCGACGATCATCGGGATGAAGATCTTGGGCTGGGCGGAAGGATTGCGGGCAATCCCCTCCAGCCCGGCGGCGATCGCCCTCCCCTGGCCGAGCGCCCCTCCGAAGGATGCGATGGCTATGCCAAACCCGGCGGCCAGCGCGATGAAGGTCTTGACGCTGTCGCCCATCCCGGCTTCAGCCCCTTCTTGCGCGAAGGCCACGGTGGCCACTGCTACGAAGAGCAGTGCGAGCAGAAAAGTGAAGGAAACTTTGCGGAACATCGGGTACCCCCCTTTGCGATGGTATAGGATCCCGCCGGGTGGTTCCGCCCCCCCGGCGGGGTTGATGCCGGACGGAAAAACCCCGTTAATGCTCCTCTTCGTGCGCGACCGCACCCGAGATGTAGATCATGGAGAGCACCGTGAAGATGAACGCCTGCATGAACGAGACGAAGACGCCCAGGCCGTAGAAGATCGACGGGACGACGAAGGGGACCAGCCCCAGGAAGATTCCGACGACGAGATGGTCGCCGGTGATGTTCCCGAAGAGCCTGAGCGACAGGGAGAGCGGCCGGGCGAGGTGGGAGACGATCTCGATCGGCAGCATGATCGGGGCCATCCACCAGACCGGCCCCAGAAAGTGCTTGAAGTAGGCGATCCCGTGCTCCCGCACCCCGTAGTAGTGCGTCGACAGGAAGATGACGACCGCCAGGCCGACGGTGATGTTCATCTTGTCGGTCGGCGGGAGAAAGCCGGGGATGAGCCCCAGCAGGTTCATGCAGAGGATGAAGATGAAGCAGGTGGCGAGCAGGGGGATGTACGTCTTCGCCTTGTGCCCGATGATGTCCTCCGCGAGGTTCACGAGGAACGACAGGATGATCTCGAACAGGTTGCGCAGCGTGAGCCTCGGCTCGGGGACCACCAGGTCGGCCGGCTTCTTCCTCCCGAAGGAGGCGGCGGAGACGGCGACGAGCAGGACCGCGATCATGATCGCGGAAAGGACGTATTGCGGGATGTGGAAAGGGAGCCGGTCGAACCAGGAAAACGCCTTGTGGCCGCCGGCCGCCAGGGCCGTGCCCGGCCACAGCAGAACCCCCAGGAGCACACCTGCCCTTCTGCGCATCGTGCGAACCCTCCGCTTTCCTTACTTCGTCTCCACGGCCCGGGAGGCCCCCTCGAGCAGGACGCCGAACACCAGCGCCGACAGGCCGAGCAGGAACCCCAGTAGGTCGAAACGTCCCGATCGGACCACGAGGTAGACCACGGCCACCAGGGCGAGGAACTTCAGGACGTACTGGACGACAAACCCTTTCCCCACACCCCCCTCGACCGAGAACGCCTTCCCCAGGATCTTCCGGATCAGGTAGAAGTTCCCGTAGGCGATCGCCGCCCCGCACGCCGCTCCCGGGAGCATGCCGTACCGTCCGACGATCGTGATCCCGGCGAGGATCACGCCGGCGCAGAGAAGGATCTTTCTCTCCAGGGAGCGGGAGGTGAGGATTCCCGCGCCGTCACCCTCCACCGGGCTTCCTCTTCCTCTCTTCGTCCTTCTTTTCCAGCTTTTCCAGATCTTCCCCGGACCGGAGTGCGGCGCGGTAGAGGCTTCGCACCCCCGCCGCGAACCCGATCGCGAGCCAGATCACCGTCATCCAGGGACCGGTCCCGAGCCACTTGTCCAGGTAATACCCGATGGCCAGGCCGATCACGACCGCGATGGCCAGCTCGAGGCCCAGGGCGCTGTACCTGCCCAGTTCCCGGAAAAGCGCCCTGCGGTCCTGTTTGTCGGTCACGTCGATAAACCCCAGTTACCTATCACAAACCCGGAACGGCCGTCAACCGGAAAACCGTGCGCGGGTCCCCGGGAGATCCCCGCAGCAGGGTCACCGGCCGGCGGGCCGCCCGGCAAGGACCTCCCGCGCCGCCCCGATCGTCCTGTCGAGGTCCCGCCGGGTGTGCGCCAGGGAGACGAACCCCGCCTCGAACTGCGAGGGGGCGAGGTAGACGCCCCGGCGGAGCATCCCGTGGAAATATCTGCCGTAGGCGGCCGTGTCGCTCTTTTTCGCCGTCGCGTAGTCGACGACGGGCCCCTCCTGGAAGAAGGTGGTCCACATCGACCCGACCCGGTTGGTCCAGGTCGGCCCCCCGGACTTCCGGAAGATCCCCTGGAGTCCCTCGCCGAGATAGTCGGCCTTTTCGGCAAGGATCCGGTAGGTTCCCCTCTTCGAAAGCTCGGTCAGGGCTGCGATCCCGGCGGCCACGGCCAGGGGGTTCCCCGAAAGGGTCCCCGCCTGGTAGACCGGACCCTCGGGGGAGAGGGCGTCCATCACGTCCCGTCTCCCTCCGAATGCCCCGACGGGCAGCCCCCCCCCGATGATCTTCCCGAGAATGGTGAGGTCGGGCACGATCCCGAACAGCTCCTGCGCGCCGCCGAAGGCGACCCGGAAGCCGGTGATCACCTCGTCGAACACGAGGAGGGTCCCCGCCGTGCGGGTGATCTCCCGCAGCTCGTCCAGAAATCCCGGCGTCGGCGGTACCACCCCCATGTTCCCGGGGATCGGCTCGACGATCACGGCGGCGATCTGCCCCCGGTTTCTGTCGAACAGCTGCCGCACCGAGGCGGCGTCGTTGAAGGTGGCGGTCAGGGTGTGCTTCGCGGTGTCAGCCGGAACGCCCGGGGAGTCCGGCTGCCCGAACGTGAGCGCTCCCGAGCCCGCCTTGACCAGCATCGGGTCGGCGTGGCCGTGGTAGCACCCCTCGAACTTCACGATCTTGTCCCGCCCCGTGAACCCCCGCGCAAGCCGGACGGCGCTCATCGCCGCCTCGGTCCCCGAGGAGACGAGCCGGACCTTCTCGATCGAGGGAAAGGCCTTGCGGATCAGGCCTGCGAGCGCGATCTCCCCGGCCGTGGGCGCGCCGTAGCTCGTCCCCCGCTCCGCGGCTCTCCGGATCGCGGAGACGATCTTCGGGTGGGCGTGGCCGAGGATCATCGGGCCCCAGGAGGAGACGTAGTCGAGGAAGGTGTTCCCGTCCGCGTCGGTCACGGTGGCCCCCTTCGCCTTTGCCACGAAGAGGGGCGTGCCCCCGACCGAACGGAACGCCCGAACCGGCGAGTTGACCCCCCCCGGGATCACTTTCTGCGCCTGCCGGAACAGTTTTTTCGAGATCGACGTATTCATCCGGACTCCCCTCCTTGCCCTTTCCGGGAACGGGAAAAGGATGGCGAATTGTATCCGTTGTCCGGGCAGGGTGTCAAGGGGAGTATCCGTTGGAATTCCAAACGGTTTTCCATATGACGCAAAACGATATTTCGGTTTGGCTTGACACGGCTGGAACCCGAAGTGTACATATGAACATTCGGTGACCGCCCGCCCGGAACGCCGGGGGCGCACGGGGAAAGGATGCGGAGCGCTTGAACGAAAAAGAGCAGATAGAGAAAGAGTTTGGCCCGCTCTGGTCCGGAGGGGATTCCGTCGCCGTCGGGGACAGGATCTACACGTCCCTCGAACTCAAGCGTGCGCTCGACCTGCACGGGGCGGATGTGGTGGGTATCGACCTCCAGCCCATTCCGGACGGTCTTTTCGCGTTCCGGTTCTACGACGGGGACGACCGGTGCATCGTCGTCTTCGTGCTGGACCGGGAGCTCAACATCGTGCGGGAACTCCGCGCGCACATCGCGGAGTGGCTCGAGGACGAGTATTACAAGAGCGGGATGGAGGCGTTCCTCGCCGACCGGATGGTGGGCATGCTCCGCCGGAAGGTGGGGGGGGAAGGCAAGTAGCCGGGCTACCGGAGTGGGATTTTGCCGGGTTTCTATTGCTGATAAGGAGCTCTCCTTGTCCCTGACATGCCGGAACGCTTCCGTCGAGGCGCTTGCAGGATGATCGAATCGTACGTCGAGCTGGTGCGGCGCCGTCTCGAGGACCGCAGCGCCAACATCATCGCCAACCTGGAAAAGCTCGGAGAGGATCAACTCCGCTTCACCATGCGGATCTTCGGGGACTGCCTCGACGAGGAGGCGCGCGGCAGGCTCCTGTCGGGCTACACGGAGTATTGGACCGAACAGGAGCTTCGGGCCTTCGCGAAGGGCTTCGTGCCGGCCTACACCGAATACGCGATCGCGGAACTTCTGGAGAAGAAGAAGGAAGGGGAGCGTTTCGTCCCCCCGTACCTCACAGAGGAAGAGTACCAGGAGATGGCGGTCCGGGAGAAGTGGCCCAAGATCGCGGAACATCCCGGGGATGTCTCCCCCCTGCGGCTGTGCCGCGAGATCGCGAGGATGGGGATGCTCTTCCGGCCGTACATGCTCTCGGATCCCGGATTCAACGAGGGGGTTCTGGAATTCGCGTTGTATTTCGACCTCCTGGACCGCCTTGCGCCGGTCTCCCTGGAGCATCTGCGCGCCGCCGCCCGCGAGATCGCGCCTCTGGTGGCAAAAGCCGTCTCGGCGAAGTCGATCGAAGAGTGCGAAAAGATCCTGCCCCAAATCCGGACCGTCGCCGCCCGGGTCGCGGGGCTGCCCGCCGACCCGGAGACTCTGCTTGGCCCCGGGATGGAGAGGTATCCCCGGGAGGCCCCCCCGGGGTGGAAACTCAGGGAACTGCGCCTGACCCTGGAGACGATGTCGCTCAAGGACCTGCGCCTGTCCGCACTCGTCCACATGGACATCCTGACCACCGAGGAGGTTCGGGAGATCGTTTCCCCGTTCATGACCCGGTTCCCTTCCTTTTATGAAATCCCGGGAAACCCTCTGAGGGAACTGATCCTGGCGGTAGCCGGATCCGTCGACGACCGGCTGATCTCGTACTTTTTCGACCGGTACTCCACGGGCAGGATGGCCATGACGAAGCCGGTCTCCTTCCTCGTGTGGAAACTGATGCCCGAAGAGGAGAAACTGCGCCTCCTGCGGGAGGACAACGCCCGGATGGACTCCGCGATGATGGCGCGCCATCTCGCCCGGTTCCTCCACTCCTCCTCCCCCGAGGAACTGGGGGACGCCGGCCGGCAGATCTCGTTCCTGACGAAGGAAGCGTTTGTCTCCAACCACGGTTCGATATTGAAAATTTCGGGCGGCGGGCAGGAAGGGGAGGGGGTAAAGAGGCTCTACGACCAGGTCACGGTTGCCGCCTTGCGGATGATGTCTTCCGGGGCGGAGGAAAGGCAGAAGATGTTCGACGCCATCCGCGCGATGATCGCGGAGAACACGGGGATACCGCTCCACACCCTGGGGGAGGAGGAAAACTGACCTATGGTATTCGAATACATGGAAAAAATCGTGATGTTCAAGGAGACGGCCGAGGGGTTGACGGCGGACATGGAGTGGCTGCACGAGGCGGGAAGGAACGGGTGGGAGCTCGTTTCCGCCATCCCCCTCATCGCGCCGAACCGCGACGGCATCGCGTACGGCACGGTGGGAAGCCAGATGATCCTAAAACGGCAAAAAGAGGTTTTATAATAAAAATTCGCTTGACAGGCCAGCACCTTCAAGGATATAAAATAAAACATATTTCTAAAAGCGGTTCGTCTCACCCGGCAAAAAAAGATTGATTTTATTGGGGTTTTCCCGATCTTAACCGACGGGGATGGGTCTTGATTTTTCGCCTGTCCTGGGGAAAACGGAAAGGGGGGATTAGCGGGGGAAAAGAGAGTAACCGGGCGCAAAGCCTACTGTGTGAGGTACGTTAGTGAAGTGCGCTTTTGCAGGTAAATTTTTGAAGGAGGGGGAGAATGGCTGAAAAGTGGCGTACTGAGAAAAAACGGCCGACAATCAAGGTCCTTCCGTGGCCCGCCGTCCCAGTGCCGACGGTCGACGAGGTTTATGCCGGCGTGGACGAGAAGCGGAAGGAATACTCCCTGTGGGTGGAAGCCCAGGTCCGGCAGCAGTTCAACGCCGACAAACCGGAGTCGTTGGACGGGATCCGCGTCTTGGACATGACGACGAGCCAGATCATCGGCCACTGGTGCTCCTCCCACTTCTCGGAGCTGGGGGCGGAGGTCATCATGGTCGAGCCGACGGGCGGCGACCCGCTTCGCCAGTGGGCGCCCTTCGGTCGTGAGGAATACAAGTTTGCCGCGGCCAACGGCGAGAAGTGCAGCCCGCGGTTCCTCGCCGAGGCGAGGAACAAACTCTCCATCACACTCAACGTGGAGACGAAAGAGGGTCAGGCGCTGCTCAAATCGATCATCCCGCAGGTCGACATCCTGATCGAGAACGCCCCGCCGGGGCACTACGACAAGCTGGGGATCGGCTACCGGCAGCTTTCCGAAATCAACCCCCGTCTCGTCTACCTCTGGGTGGGCGAGCGCGGCCAGTGGGGCCCGCTCAAGGACCAGCCGGGGGCGATGGACCCGGTCGGGCAGTGCTCGATGGGTTTCGTTCACGGCACCGGCGCCCCCGTATCGTTCGGTGGCACCCCGACCCGCTCCGGGTGGTGGCTTGCCGACCAGGTCGGCGGCACCTTCGCGGCGATGGGCGCGATGGCAGCCCTCTACGCCCGGGAAAGGTTTCTCGGGAAAGGTCAGTTCGTGGAAGGGACGGCGGCCGAAGGCGTCGTCCGGATCATCGACTACAACTGGGGCTGGTACGGCATGGACGGCTCCGTACGTCCGCGTTACGGGAACTGGGACCTGGCGATCAACATCTACGCGGTGAACCCGTGCGCCGACGGGCAGATCATGGTCGGCGGCGGGCACGACCGGCTCTGGTTCCGGATCTGGCGGACCGTGGGCAAAGACAGGCCCGAGCTCGAGCAGCACATCTGTGAAGACCCGAAGCTGCGCGTGGTGACCGACCGGCTGCCGCACTACATGCAGGTCGAGACCTACACGACCATGTGCGACTGGACCAAGGACAAGACCCGGGCCGAGTGCGAAAAGGCGCTGCAGGAAGAGGAAGTCGCGTCCGGCGGCGTTTCCTTCCTCGACGAGGTGTGCGAATTCCCGCACTACAAATACCGCGGACACATCGAGATCTGCGACGACGTCAATTACGGGAAGGTCCTTCTCGGGGCCTCCAGCTTCATCGGCAGCAACACACCGGGCCGGATCAAGTGGATCGGCCGCACGATCGGCCAGGACAACGAGGACGTGTATCGCCGCCTCGCCGGCCTGGACCGCGAGAAATTGGCAGCTCTCAGGAAGGGAGGGGTGATCTAATGACTGCAGCGGTCAGCAAAAACCTGAAGGATATGACGTTCGAGGATTTCTGCCGGACCGTCTTCGACACGACGAAGCGGTTCGAGAAGCCCGAGACGCTGAAAGGTATCCGGGCCGTCTCCACGACCCAGTACATCCTCGGTCCCTCCTGCGCGAGCTACCTCGCCGAGCTGGGCGCCGAGACGATCAAGGTAGAGCTTCCCAAGCGGGGCGAGCCGATGCGGCACACCACCCCGTTCAACGAGCCTTTCCTCTATCCCCTCTCCCGGTGGATGCCGGACAAGGGGACGGGGCTGGGCTTCTTCGGCGCCAACCCGAACGAATACTTCATGTCGCTCGACTTCCACAAGCCGGAAGCGATCCAGATCATGAAGCGTCTGGCGGCCAAGACCGACGTCTTCTGCGAGAACTACCGGGCGGGCACCTTCGACCGGTGGGGGATCGGGTACCGGCAGCACGCACAGGTCAACCCCCGGGTCGTCTACCAGTGGATGGGGGGGTTCGGGGGCTGGGGGCCGGGGCGTAACCGCGCCTCCTACGACATCCTCGGCCAGGCCCAGGGCGGCTGCTTCTCGATCACCGGATGGCACAAGGAATACGGCGGGATGCCCTCCAAGCAGACCATCTGGATCATGGACTACTGGGGCGGCGCCATCTCGGCGTTCAACATCATCGCCTGCCTCTACTGGCGGGACAACGTTTCGAACAAGGGGAACTTCCTGGAGTACTCCCAGGTGCACGGCGCCCAGCGGCACCTGACCGATCTTATCGCTCTTTACGGAAGGACCGGCATCGTCGCCCAGCGGTTCGGGAACTGGGAACCGCTCCTCTGCGTGCACGGGATCCTCAAGTGCGGGAAGTCCTCCTACCCGAACTCGAAGAACCCGCAGGAGCAGGAGGTCGGCTTCTGCTTCGTGTCGGCCTACAAGGACGAGGACTTTGCGAATCTGTGCAAGGTCATCGGGAAGCCGGACCTTGCGAAGAAATACCCGACCCACGCGGACCGGGTGGGAGCGGACGCGCAGAGCGCCATCTACCCCGAGCTGGACAAGTGGGCGGCCGACAAGACCAAAGAGCAGGTATGGGAGGAGTTCAAGAAGGCCGGGCTCGTCTCCCAGCCGGTGTGGAACTCCAAGGAGGTCTCGAGCCAGGAGCACTTCCACCTCCGCGGGTCGCTGGCCTGGATCGACGACCCGACCTTCGGCGACGTGCAGACGCAGGTGCTTCCCTGCCTGATGTCCGAAACGCCGCCCCGCGTCCGGTGGGCCTTCAAGCCGGTCGGCGCGGACAACGAGTACATCCTCGCGAAGCTGTGCGGGTTCAGCGGTTCCAAGATCAAGGAACTGGAAGAGAAAGAGATCACCTAACGACTCGATAAGGGGGAAAATCGATGCCATTTAAGGAAGCGTCACTCATACTCCAATGCCCCAAGTGTGACACGATAAACTATCTCGACCCGTTCACGTTCTGGAACTTCAAGGGGAAGATCAAGTGCGCCGGGTGCGACGCGATCTGGGAGTACGCGTTGGAAAACGGCCACCGGCAGGGGCCCCCGAAGGAAGGGAAGCCGCCGCACGACAAGCTGCCCGGCTTTGCCCAGTCGAAGGACTGGAAGCCGATCACCACCAAGGGGAAGGTGGCCGACGCGCCGCAGGCCCGGGAGGACTTCCAGGGGAAACCGATCCCGATCAAGAAGAGCGTCCGCGGGAAGGCCGTTTCCGGTTCCCCGCTTACGGGCGATGACCTGATCGGGAGCATCCCGAAAATGTTCTACACGGGCATCTGATCGCTTGACCATTTTTTTAAGATAGGAGGGATTACCGTGGCAAAAATTGTTCCCGATTGCCAGAATTGCAAACATTTCAGCAAGGCTCTCGACCCCGAGATCAGCAAGGTCTACGTCGGGGCGTGCATGAAGCTCGAGTGGCCCTACGCCATCAATATCCCGAAGGACGACGGGATCGAAGGGGAGTGCGGCTTCTTCGAGAAGAAATAAAAAAGTTCTCTTGAACCGACCGTCGCCGGTCTGGTAGAGTAGCGACGCGGCAAATCCACGGCCGCCTTGGGAAGAATCGGGTGCGGCCGTGGATTTTGCCTTTTAAGAGGGGTAATCTTCCATCCATCTCTTCAAAGGAGGGTCTACGATCATGAAAGTGGAATTCTATTACGACAGCACGGTTCCTCCCGGCGCCACGTTCACCACCAACAACGCGAAGGCGGTCGAGCTCGTGAATCAGCTTGCGGCCAAGGGCGTAAACGCCAAGGCCATCGACCTAAAGGGCGAGCAGGTCGCCTTCATGACGTACAACTCGGCGCTTACGGGTCCCAAGGCGCAGGTGCGCGCGGTGTTCGGCGCGAAGGGGGCGCTCCAGGAAGACTTCGGGAAGACCGTGCCTGCCCTCCTGGTGTTCGAGAAGGAGACGGACCGCTACCCGGTGGAAGCCTTTCCCCGGTCCGACAAGGAACTGCAGCGCACCCTGGGCTGCGAAGAGGCGCTGAAGAATCTTCTGGAAAAGGCCTGAGAGTCGACCAACAAGAGCGGTAAGGCGGGCCAGCGGGGGGTCGCGCGGCCCGCACCGCCTACTGAAGGAGGGAGGGACGGATGGGGAAGATACCCGAGAGTTACCTGCCGCCGCCGGAGCTGCGGCCCAAGCGGGTCTACACGCTCGACGAGTTCAAGAACATCCCGCAGAAGTTCAATTCCACAGAGGTCCTGCTCGACCAGACCGCCGCGACGCACGGCGACAAGGTCGCCGTCTATTTCGATGAGCAGCGGATCACCTACAAGCAGCTTCAGGCAAGCGTCAACCGCGTCGCCAACGGCCTGAAAAAGCTCGGCGTCGAGGAGGGCGACCGGGTCCTTCTCCGGATGCCCAACATCCCTCCCGCGATCGTCTGCAACTTCGCCATCATCAAGATCGGGGCGGTTTCGCTTCCCACCTCGGTGCTGTTCGCCCGCACCGAGATCGCCCACGTGGCGAACCTGGCCGAGGCAAAGGTCATGATCGTCGCCGCCGCCATGCTCGGCGAGGTCGAGGCGGCCAAACCGGACATCAAGACGGTCCAGACGATCGTCGTGGTCGGCGGGGACGAGAACGAGGTCCGGGCGAAGGGGTATACCCCGTACGCGGACCTGATGAAGAACCCGGACCAGTGCGAGGCGGTCAAGCGGGACCGGATGGACGTCTCGGTGCTCCTGTTCACTTCCGGGACGACGGGTCTGCCCAAGGGGACGGCCCACTTCATGGAGGAGTCGCTGATCGTCGCCGACGGGTTCGGGAAGGTCTGCTGGGAGGTCACCGACAAGGACGTGATCGGCGGCCCGGCCCCGATCGCCATGGCGGCCGGCTACTCCACCGTGGCGGTCATTCCGTTCCGGTACGGGGCGGCCGTATCCCTGATCCCCCGGTTCGAGCCGGTGGCGATGGCCAAGAACATCCAGAACCACAAGATCACGATCATGTCGGCGCTGCCCACCGCGTACCGGAAGATGCTCGTCGACATCGACCCCAAGGAGTACGACTTCTCCTCCCTTCGGTTCTGCACCGGCGGAGGCGAGGCGCTCACCGCCAAGACGTACCTCGACTGGAAGGAGAAGTTCGGGCTCGAGATCTACGAGGGGCTGGGCACCACGGAGATGATGTTCGTCTTCATCTCCGCGGCGGTGACCAAGAAGGTCAAGCCGGGGTGGATCGGTTCGGCCTGCCCGGGCTACATCGTGAAGGTCGTCAACGAGGAATTCCAGGACGTCAAGCCGGGCGAGGTCGGCAAGATGATCGTGCAGGGGCCTACGGGCACGATCTACTGGAAGGACAACGACAAGCAGAAGTCGGCGGTCCGGGACGGATGGTGCCTGGCCGGCGACGTGGTGACGATGGACGAACTGGGAAACGTCCAGTTCCTCTCCCGGGAGGACGACCTCATCAAGTCGTCCGGCTACCGGATCGGGCCGGAGGAGATCGAGGAGGCGCTGGTCACCCACCCGGCCGTGGCCGATGCGGGCGTCGTCGGGGTCCCCGACCCGGTCATGGGGCAGAAGACGAAGGCGTTCGTGGTGCTCAAGGCGGGCACGGCCCCGTCGGACGACCTGAAAAAAGCGCTGATCGAGCATTGCAAGGGGAAGATCGCCGTCTACAAGCTCCCGCGGGAGATCGAGTTCATCGACGCCATGCCCCGCACCGCGGTGGGGAAACTGTTGCGCAGGATGCTGCGCCAGCCGGGGGCCTGAGACAGGCGGAGAACCGGTTGGGGCCCGGGGAGAGGGCACGATCCCCGCGGCAGGAAACGGAAAGGCCCGGCGGCTCTTCAGGCCGCCGGGCCTTTTTCCTTTACTCCCCGAGCCACTGGCCGAGATGCTGCGTGACCGGAATGTTCTCGAGGATGCATTTCGTGACGGCGACGATCGGAATCCCCAGGACGAGACCCATCCCCCCCCACATCCACCCGAAGAACATGATCGACACCGTCGCCGCGACCGCGTTCAGCCGGACTCCCCTCCCGACGAGCTTCGGGATCAGATAGTTGATGGCCACCAGGTGGATCAGGGAGACGATAATGATGATCACGAGGATGGGCACCCCGCTTTCGAAGGTGACCAGTCCCACGACCAGCGCGGGCAGGAGGGCGAGCGGGAGGCCCAGGTACGGGATCGTGGAGAGGATCCCGCTCAGGATCCCGAGCGCGACCCAGTAGGGCAGCCCCACCACGAGAAAGAGGAGGGTGGTGACCACGCTCAGGATCCCCGCCACGATCGCGTTGCCGATGAGAAACCGCTGCATCATCCGCTCGATGTCGTGGATGATCGAACGGGCGATCTCCTGCTGCTCCGCGGGGAACAGCTCGCGGGTTTTCCGGGAGAGCGGCTCCTTCTCCGCGAGGATGAAGTAGACCAGGAAGGGGATGAAGGAGAGAGAGAACACGATCGTGCTCACCGATCCGAGGCCGTGGAAGACGACGTCGGGCCAGGAGTTCCCGCCCCGGAGCACGACCTCGTTCCCCGTTTCGGCGGCCGACCCGGGCGGCGGAGTGATGCTCCTCCCCGCTTCGCTCAGGGTCTCCGTGACCTGGTAGATCCGGTCGATGATGTCCTGCACCAGAGGGGCGTTCCGGATCTGCTCGACCAGGAGGGGCAGGTCGGAGAACAGCTGCTGCGCGCTCCGGTAGACCAGGTAGAGGAGTCCGTAGAGGAGGGCAATCGCCAGAAATCCGACGACCATGCTGGAGGCCCTCCGGCCGGCCTTCGCCTTCCGGTCGACGAACTGGACGAACGGCTCCAGCGCCAGGGCGATCAGGATCGAGGAGAGAACGGTGATGAAAACCGACGCGGCGAAGTAGAGTAGGGCGATCGTGCCGAGGACGGCCAGGATGACAAGGCTCCCCCCGGTCGTTCTGGAAAGCGATACGCGCCGCATGCGGTTACTCTATCCTTTTCCCCCCCCGCGGGACACGCATTTTGTGGTATGAATGCCGGAAACGGTGCGATGCCGGAGGGGACGATGGCCACCGCTTCCCACACCATCGAAATCCGGGTCCGGTTCGGGGAGACCGACCCGTACGGCGTGGCGTACTTTGCCGCCATCCTCGACTACTTCAAGCGGGGGATGGACGAGTTCCTCCGGTCGCGGGGGCAGTCCCCCGACGGGGTCTACCGGAACGTCAAGCGCGGGTTCGGATTTCCCGTGATCGGCACGCAGTGCCGGTACCGGTCGCCGGTCCGGTTCGACGATCTGCTCATCCTGCGGACCCGCATCCTGCGGGTCGAGGAGAAGGGAGCGACGTTCGGGTTCTCCCTCTTCCGGACCGTGGCGGGAAAGGATCTTCTCGCCGCGGAGGGGAAGATCTCCTGCCGCTCCATCGACGCCTCCTGGCGGCCGACCCCCATCCCGAAGGACCTCCGGAAAGCACTGACCGGGTAAGAGGCCCTGCCCGGGGCCCCGCCGGTTCCGCCTTCGGTTCCTCGCTCGGGGGATCCCCTGCGGCATACGCCGGGATGTGCGCCCCGTCCATAGGCCTGCGGCGACCGGGGACCGAGGCGATGCGGGGGGTTCCGCGAGGCGGCCTGTGGAGCGAGATTTTGGATCCGGTGAGCGGAACCGGCAGCGAGCGGGCGAAGGTCGCGAGCGTAGCCGAGGGGAATCCTCCGCGAGCCTGGGTCCTCCGGTACAGGCGGCGACCCTGTCAGGCGGGATTTGTTCTTGCGATCGCGGCGACGGCCGCGTCGAGCTTTCCGCGGACCCGGGAGGCCAGCTCGAACAGGCGGGGGGGCGAAAGATCCCTGCCCTGCATCTTGAAGACATCCACGCCGGCGGCGATCCACGACGCGAGCTCCCCCTCGATGGAGTGGAGGTCCCGGGAGAGGGGGATCGCCCGGCACACGAGATGGCACCGGCCGGTCCGCTTCGCGGAGGACAGCGTTCCCGCTCCCTCCGCGTGAGGGCGCCCGGCCACTGCATTCCCCTCCCGGGCGTACCCGGGCAGCGCGCACTTCCCATGGAGGAGGATTTCCGGCCGGCAGTGGACGAAAACCTCCACACGGAGGCCGCTTTCCGCCTTGATCGGGGGGATCTCCCCGGGGGCAATGGCGGTCGGCAGAACGACCGTGTCCGCCCCCAGGTCCCGGTAGAACCTCGCCTCGGGGGGATTGAGCGTGGAGAGCCCCACGGACGCCGTGATCCGCAAGGATGGCAGTTCCCGTCGCACGAGGGAGATCGCCCCGGGGTCGGACAGGATCACCGCCAGGACGCCGTCTTCCGCAAGCTGCGCGACCGTGGCAAGGAAAGAGGAGACCTCCCCGGCGGCCGGTACGGTATTGAGCGCCGCGTGCAGCGCTGCCCCTTTCTCCCGGCACATCGCGGCAGCCAGCCGGATCTGCCCGGGCGAAAGCGCCTGGCGCTCCCCGTCACGGCTCCACCCCCGGCAGCCGACGTAGACGGCATCGGCCCCCGCGGACAGGGCCGAGCCCACCGCGCCCAGGCTGCCCGCAGGGACGAGAAGGTCGGGCGCGTGTATCCGGTGGCCGGTTCCCATCCCTTCCATTATACCCGTGAGGGGGATCGATCGCCCTGCCGCAAGCAACCGATTCCGATGATTTTCCGCGTGGGGTGTGATTTTTTCGGTTGACTTGGTCGAGCGGTCGAGTAATGTTAATGGACGTTATAGATATACTGTATCCACGCAACGAGGCGATCTGCCCGCCCCTTCTCGTCATGCGGAGGGGTTCTGCTTTGAATAGAATATTTCCGGCGGTGTGCCAGGAATGCTCGCTGATTACGCAACGGTTCTGGTGTTCATCCTGCTGGGCGCGGTGACCGTGGCCCTTATGCTGGGGATCTCCCGGCTGATCCAGCCCCGGAACCCCACGCCGGTCAAGCTGTCCACGTACGAGTGCGGGGAGGTCCCGTTCGGCTCCTCTTGGGTGCAGTTCAACATCCGCTTCTACGTGGTGGCCCTGATCTTCATCATCTTCGACGTGGAGGTGGCGCTCCTCTACCCGTGGGCGGTCGTCTTCAAGCGGCTGGGCCTCCTGGCGTTCGTGGAGGCGTTCATCTTCATCGTCATCCTGCTCGCGGGCCTGGCCTACCTTTGGAAGGAGGGGGACCTCGACTGGGTGCGCACCCTCCAGGAACCTCCTGCCGCGAAGGAAGGGAAATGAGCCAGGATCCTGCACAGGGCGGCCCGGGGCCCGCGGCGGGCCCGGGGACTCTCGGCCCCGAAGCGCATGTCATGGTGGGCAATGCCGACAAGTTCATCAACTGGTGCCG
>Ga0210128_1000040_pt1 | contig 15612 bp, 11 predicted proteins | sample Tolay_CordB_D2_FD_185579 | JGI IMG/M metagenome (GOLD analysis project Ga0210128, IMG submission 185579) | Wetland microbial communities from the San Francisco Bay, California, USA, that impact long-term carbon sequestration - Tolay_CordB_D2... | ecosystem: Environmental > Aquatic > Marine >... | reverse complement strand
ACTCCTTGGAGGCTGCGTCTTAAAATGGAATTTTCTTCCTTCGGTCCAAACACATCCTGTTCCTATACACTAATAGTGGTGTGAGAGAACCTGCAACCTGTCTCCAAAGTAAAGGAGGGGAGAGTCATGGTTATGTTTCCATCCGTCAGACCACACCAGCGCACTACAAGTCTTTTCTCGGCCCTAGTCTTGGTTGTCTTGCTTGTATTACCTCTGGCATGTGCATCAACCGGCCAGAAGCGAAGACTCGATGAAGTAAAGTCAAAGGTTGAAGCGACTTGGATTTTGGAGGAGTGGCACATGAAAGGGGAAGTTGTACGCCCTCCGAAGGTGGATGGCCGCTTTATTGTCCATGACAATACTTGCGTGACGATTCTGCTCAACCGAGCTGCTGAGGAGCCTTGGTCGTACTATACGTACGGGAACTATACATGGGACGCTTCTACTTTTTCGATGCAATTTGTCGAAACTTCCTATTTCAAAGAGTCGGCTTCTGGGATTACTGTTTCACGCAAGCTTACGTTCGATGGGAAGTTGAAGTCTTTTGCAATTAGTACGGAAAACAACAAATTGGAGATGCGGGCAGACGATGGCACTGAAATAATTGTTGATGGGGATACTCTCATTTTCGGAAAAGAAGGAAAAATTACTAGAATCTGGCGGCGGGCGGGGGCCAAGTGATCGTAGTAGGTGCAGGCATCTATGAATAGTTGAAGGAGTCTTTTATAAAGCCACCTGTCATACGATGGGTGACTTTATTATTCCCACAACCAACTCCTATTGATAAGAACTCCCTTTTGATATAGCGAACTATGGATTACATACTTTAATCCACAGTTTTGCTATTTAGGAATGCCCACTATATAATAAGAAACTATGGAAGAACACAAACGTCAACATCGTAGAGCCAAGGTCAGTCTGCCTGTAACCATTAAGACTGAAGAAGAGACTCTTGAACGGGTTACATACGACATCAGTCCTGACGGGGCCTTTATTCGCGGTCTGTCTCCCCTTGAGCTGCATGAAGTCATCGATATAATCATCAGTGGTCCTGACCGCCGAATAGAGGTCAAAGCTAGGGTGGTCTGGTCGAGTACCCAAGTTCCTCCTGAACAGGATATGCCGCGCGGCATGGGTGTCGAGTTCATTAAGATCTCTGATGAAGACCGGAAATTCATTTCCTCTTTAGTTTCAGATCGTGATTTTGCCGTGTACTTGAGATCCGCGGCCCCGGACGAAGATGAGGGTCCGGAGAGCTTGACAGAGGAACAGCTGGTAGAGGAAGAGAAAGAAGAAGACGCGTATAACCCTGCCCAAGAGCCACCCAAAAAATGCCCCCGGGGACACAAACATTTGTCCTGGTCCGCTGATGAAGACTATCTTTTCTGTTGGGACTGCAATAGGCAGTATTCTCTCGCTGAGTGCCGTGATCCGAAGAATGCCGGTTCCCCAGGTGGTATTGATTCAGAGGACTAACCCCCTTGGCTGAAGACGTTAAACGAGCCGAGGTCCACCCTTTCAAATGCTCCCAGTGAACCCTCACCGTAATAGCTAGCCTACTGAAAAAGTGTGTCCTGTTTGTGGGAGTACGCTGCTCAAGCCTGAGAAGCGTTGACCGTATTCAACACCTTGCGCCAGAGTCAAGATCAGCCAAAGTTTAGATTAAGGAATGTAATCTAAACTATATTTTGACTTACGTATTTCCATGATTAACCTTTCTAAGAATCTATTGGACCGGCTTTGACCCTAGCCCGGATATTTCATGAGTAACTTGCTGCGACCACGGATATGGCCGTCCTTCCTGGCGTCCTCGGGTGTCGGCCCCTGCGACGTACCGCTCAGGTACGCCTCGGAACCAATCCCGCGGTACCGCGGGACGGTTGCCAGGTGGCACACCCATCTTCGCGGTCTCGCGACAGCAATTCATGAAATATCCGGGCTAGTGAAAAAAAACATACTGAATTGGATGGAGGAGGGAAGATGGTATCGATACAGTTCTCAAAAAGTAGAAGGATTTTTCTTGCTTTAATGATTATGTGGGCGATCATCCTGGTATCTTTCTCGGGTGTATCGGTTGCAGATGCTAAAAAGCCGCCAGCAGTTCCCCTCACAACAAAGAATCCCAACATAGCAATAGAAGAGCTGGGTTATCGTCTAGAGCCATTAACCAAAGATGATCTATCGGTGGAAGCCGATGGCTGGCTACAAGTATTGAAAAATCATGTTGGGAAAGTCAGTGCGGTGCAAATCGTGGCACTGAAGGCCGAAGGTGACAAGAAAACAAAATTACTCGAATCTGTCACCAAGCTCAAAGAGCAACAGACGGCTTTGTCCGACCGCTTTATGGTGGTTCTTGAAGAATTCAAATCAAAGGGTGGTAAAATTGAAGATTACGAAGCATATCTCAAAGCAATATCTGGAGTTAAGGTGGATATTTCCGATGCCAGCGCAACCTGGACGGTGGTTACAGGCTGGTTAACATCGGCTGAGGGCGGCCTCCGTTGGGCCAAAAATGTTTCAATGTTTTTCGTTATCCTGTTGATTTCATGGATTTTGGCAAAGCTTCTTGGCAAAGCTGTAAAAAAAGCTGTGGTGAAACTTGAAAGTGCCTCTGAACTGTTAAAGAATTTTATTGTAAACATAGCTCGCAAAACCGTTTTCCTGATCGGTTTTGTCGTGGCCTTATCCATGTTGGAAATTAACATCGGACCGCTTCTGGCTGCCATCGGTGCCGCTGGTTTTATTGTAGGTTTTGCCCTGCAGGGAACGTTAAGCAATTTTGCAGCCGGCATTATGATCCTGGTGTACCGCCCATATGATATTGGTGATCTGGTTGACATCGGCGGCACTTTCGGAACGGTAGAAGCCATGACCATTGTATCGACAACCTTAAGAAAGCTCGACAATCAAAAAGTCATCGTTCCCAACAATAAGATCTGGGGAGATATCGTTACCAATGTTACTGGGACTAGCAAGCGTCGCGTCGATATGATGTTTGGCATTGGCTACAGTGACGACATTGCCAAAGCCCAAAAGATACTGGAAGAAATTTTGGCGAATCATGAAGCAATCTTAAAAGACCCTGAACCGGTTGTTCGAGTTCACGAATTAGGCGATTCCTCTGTTAATTTTGTTGTCCGGCCATGGGTAGAAACTGATAATTATTGGGACGTATACTGGGATATAACCCGCAGCGTTAAAGAGCGTTTTGATGCGGAGGGTGTGTCCATACCTTTCCCGCAACGAGATGTTCATCTACATCAGCTGCAAGCAACTTGATAGCAATCTGGCGTCTTGGCTTTCATCATTAGAAAGAGCAAGAAAAAATTTAAAGCCCCGACCACTCTCGGTAGTGATCGGGGCTTTTTCTTCCTTATTGGTCTGCGCGGCTATTCTTGCTCTCAAATTTTTACTGCTCACCTTTAATCTTTTTTATAATTTTCGGAATGAAGAGTGAAAAGACAAACAACCCTATGGAAAAGAAAACCTTGAAAGACAGCAGTTCACCCCAGTTTCCTGAAACCCAAACATCTTTTAGTGTTCCTATGAAAAAAGTGAAGATAAAGGTCCCGACGATGATGCCCAGGGCTGTACCAAAAAAGTAGTCCCCAAAACGTACCTTGGTAAGGCCCATACCGAAATTCATGGGTGTGAATGGAAAGTAGAGAAGCCGCAGGTACAGGGTAGCGGCAAATCCGTTCCGCTCAATGGCATCGTCATATTTCTTCAACTTATCCCCAATCAGCGAGGCTGCAAATTCTCTACCGAGAGTGCGCCCAATCCAAAAAGCTGCACTGGCACCTACCATAGCTCCAAGCCAGACATAGAGAAACCCCCAATAGGCCCCAAAAATGGCAGCGCCTATACCGGTTAGTAGCGTTCCAGGCACGAAAAGACATACACCTGCGGCATAAACAAATACAAAAACCAGAGGAGCCCACAACCCCAATGTATCAAGGAAGTTTCCCAAAGCTTCCGCAGTAAGATACCCTTTAACCGGTGTGAACTTAAAAATGTAGATGGCCATAATAACAAAAGCCACAAACATGAATGCTTTTATCATGGCTTTGTTGCGACCTGGAGTTGCGGACTCTATTACTTGTTCCATGTTCTCTCCCCCGACCTTATTTATTGTGCTCTGTGGTTTGTTTTCTTTTTCAGTACTTGTCATGTTCTGTTTACTCTTGACCATATGTCGTAACCACAGCAGGTAGATTACATTCCGTCGGGGATAAATTAGGTGTCAGAGCTTTAGGTGTCGGGTGTCAGGTGTCAGGTGTCAGGTGTCAGGAAGAAACTGAAACCTTACTTATTGTGATTTGTTAATTGGAATTTCTACTCACTCTAATACTCCAGTACTCCAAAACCCCTAGCTCTCCTTAGCTGACACCACTGCATGCCCACCAAATTCCCGCCGAAGGGCGGCGAGAACTTTATCTTCAAAGGCATCTTTTTCCCTTGATCTGAACCTTCTGAAAAGTGAAAGAGCTATAACCGGGGCTGATACTCCGCTCTCCACAGCCTGCTGCACGGTCCAACGCCCCTCCCCAGAGTCTTCCACATAGCCACGAATCTTAGTCAGCCTTTCATCTTTGCCGAAGGCTGATTCTAGAAGTTCCAAGAGCCAGGACCGAATAACACTACCCTGATTCCAGAGATGAGCAACCTGAGAATAATCTAGAAACTCAGCATAAGGTGAGCCCTCCATAATAGCGAATCCCTCTCCGTAGGACTGCATCATGCCGTACTCTATGCCATTATGAACCATTTTGACGAAGTGCCCGGCACCGGTGGGGCCACAATAGAGGTAGCCGTTCTCCGGAGCAAGAGTTTTGAAAATGGGTTCAAGATGCTCGAAGACCTCTCGTTCTCCACCCATCATCATGCAATAACCAACCTCGAGTCCCCAGATGCCGCCGCTTACTCCCACATCCATGAACTTGATTGCCTTTGCAGCCAGCATCTCTGCCCGGCGAATATCATCTTTGTAGTAGGTGTTCCCCCCATCGATAACAATGTCACCCGGGGCAAGTAACTCCAGGATTTGGTCAAGATGGTCATCAACCGGTTGGCCCGCGGGAAGCATGAGCCAAACCACCCGTGGCGCGGTCAACTTGTCAACGAGTTCGGTCAGTGAAAAGCTTCCTATCGCACCCTCTTTTACAATCTCCTCGGTCTTACTCGGGGTCCGGTTGTAGGCCACAACCTCATGGCCACCCTGGAGGAGCCGCTTTGCCATATTCATTCCCATGCGCCCCAACCCTATCATAGCTACTTGCATTTCTTTTACTCCTTTAGGCACTTGGCGTGCTGTTTGCTCCTTAGCTTGCCTCGCCGAAGCTTTAGCGAAGGCGGGTGCCTAGTCCTCGGCGCGGCATGCTTCCGCCCCACAGGCTCTTCCCTTCAGATTGAAGAAAAACTTTAACCCTTTCTTTACCCTCTCCGAAAAGATTTTGGGAGAGAAAAAATTCCCTGCGACTCTTTTGTTGATCTCAGCGAGAGTCGGATAGGGATGTACTGCGGAAGCCAGGGTGGAAAGCTTCATCTTTCCGTTCAACACCGCCACCCATTCACTGAGCAGTTCTCCCGCCTGAGGCCCCAATATTTGTACACCTATGGGCTTCTCTTTTCCGTCCAGAATCATCTTGATCTTGCCGACTCTCTCACCTTCTGCCAGGCTTCTGTCGTTACCTTTGAACTCCTCGGTCCATACCGCATACTCGATTCCAGCAGCTTCTGCCGCTTTTTCATTCATACCAATGCTGGCGAGCTCAGGGTCCGTATATGTACACCACGGCAGAAAAGTGTAATCTACTTTTCTGGGGAGATGAAAAATAGCATTGGTGAAGACAACGCCTCCCTCATAACCGGCAGCGTGGGTGAATTGATATTGTCCGGTAACATCTCCCGCCGCATAAATGTGCTTCTGTTTTGTCCTCAAGCGGTTGTCCACCTGGATACCTTTCCCAGTGGAATCTATGCCCAGACCTTCTAAACCTAAACCTGTAACATTGGCCTCTCGACCCATGGCGACCAGGATCTTTTCTCCCCGGAGTTGGGTCGTCTCGTTCGCGCCACTCTTTATAATGACTTCTCTCTCACTCCCTAGATCGCGCACACCCACTACGGAGGAATTGAGATAGAATGTCACCCCTTCAGAGTGCAGAACCTCCATGACTGTGTCGGCCATGTCTTTGTCTTCTGTGCTCAAGATCTGATTGCTGCGCTGAACCACGGTTACTTTTGAACCAAGACGACCGAATGCTTGTGCCATTTCTATGGCTATGGGGCCGGCGCCAAGAATGATCAGAGATTTTGGCAAATGATCGAGGGACCAGATTTCTTTGTTGGTGATATAGGGGGTTCTATCCAGACCATCTATGGGCGGGATCCCAGGGGAGGAGCCTGTGGCGAGGACCCAGTTCTTTGCTGACAAGGTTGCCCCATTCACACGGATGCTGTGCTCATCTGCAAAGGTTGCCCTGCCGAATTCAACTTTGGCTCCGAGTTTGCAGAATCTTTCCTCAGAATCGTGTTCTTGAATGGTGCCGATAACCGTTTGAATTCTCTTTGCCACTTCCCGATAATCAACAGGCGGAAGCTCAACCCCGGGAAGACCGAACTCTTTTGAGTTTTTCATCAGGTGGTAAACGTGAGCTGTTCTGATCAGGGTCTTGCTCGGAACACAACCGTAGTGGAGGCAGTCACCTCCAAGTTCTTTTTCTTTTTCAACCAGCAGAGTTTTGGCACCAGCCTGGGCCGCCCCGGCTGTAACGGTCAGGCCTGCTGCCCCCCCGCCGATAACGCCTATATCGAAATCATATTCCGCCATTTGATTGTCCCTTTCCAGTGGAATTATTCTTGTATGTTCAACATCTATATCTTAGGAACTTAAGACTGTCGACCAGAAGTTCAAGAGGCAAAGAGATTAAGAGTGGGACACGAGCCTACGTAGCCCCCTATGAACCTGAGCTAGCCGACACCTGCTGCCCGTCATCGAGCAACCTCCTCCGTTTCTCAGCAATGCTGGCAATCAACCCCTCAAAGGATTTGGCAAAGGCCGCCACACCCTCGTCTAACACTTCACTAATAATGGCGTCCAGGTCGATGCCGAGTTCGGTGAGTTCAGCCATGCGTTTGCGTGCCCCATCCACATCAGTCTCCACAGTGGTAGCTACTTTGCCATGATCCAGAAAATCATCCAGGGTGGCCGGCGGCAGCGTATTGACCGTGTCAGGCCCAATGAGGTTATCCACATAGAGGGTATCGGGGTAAGCAGGATTCTTACTGCTGGTACTGGCCCACAGGGGGCGCTGCACCCGAGCGCTTTCAGTGGCTAACTTCTTCCAGCGTTCGGAGCTGAAGATTTCGCGGAAGCGACTAAAGGCAATTTTGGCATTATCAATGGCGATCTTGCCTTGTATCTCAGTGTTCCCAATCTCTTCAAGGGCCTTATCCACAGCGGTATCAACCCGACTGATGAAAAAAGAAGCCACGGATGCCACTCTGCCTACATCACCGCCCGCCAATGCCAGCTTTTCCAACCCGGCAATGTAGGCGGTGGCCACAGCCTCGTATTGCTCGAGCGAGAAAATCAAGGTAACGTTGACATTTACACCCTCACCGATGAGGGTCTCGATGGCCGGTATGCCGGCGGGTGTGGCCGGCACCTTGATCAGTACGTTCGGTCGCTCCAGGGAAGCGAAGAGACGGCGTGCTTCAGCAATGGTGGCCCCGGTGTCGTGAGCCAGCGCCGGATTTACCTCGAGGCTCACATAGCCATCAGCACCCCCACTCTTTTCATAGACCGGACGCAATACGTCAGCTGCTCTCCGGATGTCGGACATAGCCAGGTTCTCATATATTTCTGCCACCGATCTTCCATCACGAACCAGGCGATTCAAATCTTCATCGTAATCATCACTCCCAGCAATGGCCTTTTCAAAGATAGATGGATTGGAGGTGACCCCCCGCAGCCCCTGGTCAACCAGTTCTTGTAATTTGCCGGACGCCATAAGGGAACGGCTTATGTAGTCGAGCCAGACAGACTGGCCCAGTTCAGTTAATTCATGCAGTTTTGTCATTTCAATCCTCCAAGCAAAGCAACTGTAATTTTATATTATATCCGAAGAATTTGATTGACTAGGATTATAGTCGATGCTCGATGGGTTTTCTTACCGCAGATTCAAAAAGGACTAAATCGTGGCTGGAAACCAGGGAACCGTATCGCAACCGAAGGTTGCTCCTACAAGAAACACATCAATGAATCTATTAGTGTAGGAGCAAGCTCCCTCCGGGCCGTAGGCCCATCTGGGCCCGAGGCTACTTGCCACAAGAATTAGAATTTCCTCAACCGTGGTAGGAAATTCCTTGACACTGCTGGAAATAATGCGGAAATTGAGAGGAGAAGTTGGAATGATAAAATAATGGAACAGAAGAACGTTGGAGTAGAAGTTTGATTTCCATTATTCCAAAATTCCAGCATTCTATGTCCTTAGCAAAACTACTAAGTGATTAAAACATCTGGTCTTCCATTTCTTTTGATAACCCCGCAAAGCTGTTGGGAGGCTAACATGCTGCGGCTGAAACCCAGATCCTCGAGCGGGAACTTTTCCCCAAAAACCAGGAAGAACAACCTCAAAAAAATGAAGAAGGAGGAGTTTGACCTTGCCGTGATTGGGGGGGGTATTACCGGGGCTGCCATAGCGCGAGACGCTGCCATGCGCGGCATGAAAGTAGCCCTCATAGAAAAGGCGGACTTTGCCAGTGGCACCAGCAGCAAGTCTTCCAAGCTGATACACGGCGGGTTGCGTTATCTGAAACAATTGGACATTGGTTTGGTGAAAGAGTCTTTATCCGAGCGGGAGAAACTTCTCCACCTGGCCCCAAACCTGGTGCATTCCGCCCCCTTTCTGATCCCAATCTACTCAGGCTGGAAAAAGCGGCTCGAAATGCATATCGGGCTATTCGGCTACGACCTTTTGGCAAGCGATAGCTCTTTAGGGCGTCACCGCAACCTGTCGCCTGAGGAACTTTTGCATGAGGAACCTCTACTGCGGAAGGAAAATCTCTCCGGGGGGTTTATCTATTACGACTGCCTGGTAAATGATGCTCGCCTTACCCTGGTCACGGTCAAATCAGCCCACGAGCACGGTGCCGTGGTGGCCAATTACACTCAGGCAATAGGGATTGACACCGGCAAGGAGCCTTTCAATGCAGTAAAATTCCGTGAGGTAATGAAAGGCAAAGAGGGGGTGATCCGCGCCCGAGTTGTAGTGGTTGCTGCTGGACCTTGGACGGGAGAACTGTTCAAACTCCACTCCGAATCCGGCCCTACTATACGACCGACCAAGGGTGTTCATCTGGTCTTTCCTGAAAGCCGACTCAAAGTAAACCAAGTTCTGGCTGTACCCACCACGGACAAACGCTTAATATTTGTGGTACCTCTCGAACAGTTTACTTATGTGGGAACCACTGATACTGATTATACCGACTCGCTGGATAAGATCTTGGTGGAAGCTGCCGACGTCGATTACCTTCTCGATGTACTGAACCATTGTTTCCCATCAGTCAATCTTGGCCGAGACGATATAGTGTCTTCTTGGGCTGGTCTCAGACCCTTGATAATGGAGGAGGGTGATCCCTCAAAGGTCAGCCGTGATCACTATATCGGTTTATACGATGAAGGACTTGCGGTCATTGCCGGAGGTAAGCTCACAACCCACCGCACCATGGCAGAAAACCTGATTGATCAAGTGCTGGAGCGCTATGCACATCGGCTGGAGGGTGGATTTCAGACCTGCACTACTGACGAGGTGCCGCTGACGGGTGGGGAGATGATCGATTTCCCCTCCTATCTCAGAGCCCAATCCCTTGGTCTCAAGGGCAGATGGGGGTTATCTTTGACGATTATAGAGCACCTGATCCACAGTTACGGTCGGAATCACATGGACATCCTGGCTCTGGGTTTGAGTGATCGGAAACTCTTGGAACAATTGGGGCCAGGCTCTCGGGTAATCAAAGCCCAGGTCATTTATGGGGTAGAGGATGAGATGGCCCTCACCCTGGAAGACTTCATGAGCAGGCGAACAGATCTGTTGCACTTCAACGGCGGAGGTGGATTGGAGGTGGTTGCAGCCAAACTCATGGGCAACACCCTTGGGTGGAGCCGCGCCCGCCGCCAAGCTGAAATCAGAAAATACCGACAAACTGTCAAGGAAATGTTTCATTTTAGATCGACTTAGTCATGGGATTTGCTGGGGAGGCGTAGCCTGAAAAGGATGAACCACAGAGACACAGAGGAGTGCTTCGCACTCAAATTCGAAATACGAAATACGAAGCACGAAACAAATACAAAATCCGAATTCTCAAATGTTCAAAACGTGACTACTCGAAAAGTCTTGTCTGGTGTTTCGGACATTTGGATTTTGGTAATTCGAATTTGTTTCGGATTTCGATATTCGGATTTCGGATTTACATTAGATATGTGCTTCAGTGGTAAACAAAAAGACAGGGAACACTTATCAACTAAATACTAAAGATTAGGCAAATGAATAGTCGCGAACGATTTCTTGAGACAATGCGCTACGGCAGCCCCGACCGCGTGCCCTATTTCGAGGAGGGTATCCGCCGGGACGTGCTCAAAACATGGCGCAAGCAGGGGTTGCGGTCTCAAGCAGATCTTTCTCAGATGTTTCCTACCGATCGGCGCGAGGTTATAGAGCCGGACTTGGAGCCCAATCCCAAGTTCAAAAAGTGGCCAACCTCGCGAGCTGAACTGAAAAAACTGCGGCAACGCCTCGATCCATACGGGCGAGGACGCTTGCCCAGGGGTTGGTCTCAAAGGATTCGCCGTTGGCAAAAGCGAGACCATGTGCTCATGCTAAGAATTCACCGGGGATTTTTCCTCACTATGGGCGTTTACGAATGGCGCAGATTTGCAGAGCTGATGGACCTGCTCATTGATGATCCTGAATTTGTGCGTGAAGCCATGGAGATCCAGGGTGAGTTTGCAGCCAGATTGGCTGAACGGGTCCTAAAGGATGTCCAAGTTGACGCGGTTCTGTTCAGCGAACCCATCGGTGGCAACTATGGACCCTTGATCTCGCCACAGATGTACGAGGACATGGTGCTCAGGAGCTATGAGCCGGTTCTTGAGGTTTTGGAGAAGTATGCAGTAGAGACCACCGCCTTTGTGACCTATGCCAATGCCAGAGCGTTGCTGCCCAGCATTATCAAGTGGAAATTTAACTGTCTGTGGGCTTGTGAGGTCAACATTAATGAAATGGACTATCGCAATATTCGTCAAGAGTTCGGCCGTGAACTGCGCCTTATTGGGGGGATCGATCTGGATGCATTGCGACGCGACAAAGACACGATCAGAAGCGAAATCGAGGAGAAGGTGCCGCCACTAGTTGCCGACGGTGGCTATGTGCCCCTGGCAGACGGGCGGATCCGGTCCGATGTGCCATATGAGAATTATGTGTATTATAGGGAGCTATTGCAGAAGATCACTCAACAATAAATGTCTAAAATGTACTAAAGTGTACTAAAATGCCTAAAATATTGACAAAGTCGCTCTCTGGCTTCCCTATGTCTACACAAATCTGTTGATGGAGCATCATAAGCACTGTGAATAAGCATAACCGAATATCCTCGGAAGATTTCTTCGTTCGGGCGGCGGGCCACAAGCTCCGAGTGAGGAGGCTCACGCACCCGGGTAACGATGGGCATGACTCCCGTCCCACTCTCGTTTTTCTCCACGAGGGCTTGGGTTCTATTGAGATGTGGCATGACTTCCCAGAAGTACTGTTAGAGAAAACTGGCTGTAACGGTTTGCTATATGACCGCTGGGGACATGGCAAATCTGATCCCATCGATGTCCAAAGAACAATCCGATATGTTCACGATGAGGCTTTGGACACCCTACCCGAGGTTCTAGAGAATTCTGGTGTAGAGGACTCCATCCTCATTGGTCACAGCGATGGCGGCTCTATTGCCCTGATTTTTGCAGCAGAATATCCTGGATCGGTCCGAGGGCTTATTACCGAAGCTGCACATGTTTTTGTGGAAGAGATCACCCTGGAAGGTATTAGAGAGGCCGTGATAACTTACCAGACCACAGACCTCAAGAAAAAGCTGGCTCGTTATCACGATAGTAATACCGAAGTGATTTTCAAAGCATGGTGTGAGACCTGGCTGTCCCCCGAATTCAAACATTGGAATATTGAGGATTGCCTGCCAAGGGTCACGTGCCCGGTTCTGGTGATCCAAGGCCAAGACGATCAGTACGGTACTGAAGCTCAGGTGAAATCCATAGCAGGTCGAGTAGCCGGCCCCGCCAAGCCTCTCCTTATTCCTGACTGTGCTCATATACCTCATAAGGAGGCTACCGACAGGGTTATCAAGGAAATGACCGAGTTCATATTAGGGTTACTTTAGAAACAATCTGAACCTATTCACCCCCACCCTAACCCTCCCCCGTCGAGGGGGAGGGAACTTTAGATGCGCCCCAGGATCCCCCCTCCCCTGGCGGGAGGGGGTTAGGGGGAGGGGGAATTGAGAAATCAGGGAATTAAGAAGGGGAAGTTATGAGACAAACAAGAATTCTCGGCGTGGGCATTTATTTACCGGAGCGAGAAGTTACAAACCAAGAACTCGAAGCCATCGAGGAACTGCAAACCTCCGACGAATGGATCAGACAACGGACCGGAATCATGGCTCGGCGCTTTGTTTCAGAGGGAGAAACCGGCACTGACCTCGCAGTACACGCCTCAAAAGAAGCTATCGACAATGCCGGGCTCAGCCCTGATGATATCGACTTCGTCATATATGCCACCTTAAGTCCGGACTATTTCTTCCCTGGCAATGGCTGCTTCTTGCAGGACAGGCTCTTCGGCGACAGAACAATCGGTGCCTTGGATGTCCGCAATCAATGCTCGGGCTTTATATACAGTCTTGCCATGGCTGATAGTTTGATAAAAAGTGGCCAGTATGAACGTATCCTCATCGTCGGCACGGAGATTCACTCCACGGCTCTAGATTTTACCTTCAGCGGCCGAGACCTGTCAGTATTGTTCGGTGACGGCGCAGGAGCAGCGGTGGTGGGCCTGGCCCCGGATGGCCACCCTGGCATACTGGCAAGCGCTCTGCACTCAGAGGGAAAGTACGCAAAGGAACTGTGGACTGAGTATCCTGCCAGCGCACACCACCCAAGGATTTCTCATGAAAGCCTCGATCAAGGCAGGCACTACCCGCAGATGAATGGACGGATGGTATTCAAACATGCGATCACCCGCATGGTTGAAGTTAGCCACCAGGTCTTGTCCGAAGCTGGTAAAACAGTGGCGGAGGTGGATTTACTGTTGCCTCATCAGGCCAACATGCGCATCAATCAAATGGTGGCGTCCCAGTTGGGCATCCCTGAAGAAAAGGTGGTGAACACCATCGCCTGGACCGGTAACACCACAGCTGCCACCATCCCTATTTGTATGCATGAGGCTTTGAAACAGGGAAAGTTAAAGGAAAACGATCTTGTACTCCTCACTGCCTTTGGGGCTGGTTTCACCTGGGCAGCCACACTACTGCATTGGTAATGCGTTAAAGCTGGCAGTCCAATAATCTTTTGGACTATGAATATCCTTGACGTCCCTTATAGTCATTTGGCCACTAGATGTGGCCGTCACTACGCTACGCTGTCATTATGCCTGCGGCGTCATTTATGGTCATTAGGTCAACACACTACGCTGTCCTTTATTGTTAATTGTCATTGTAGGACTGAGACAACTTAATGACGGCCGTAAGGCTTAGTGACGGGCGTCAGCCCAAGTGACAACGAAGCGCCTAGGAGACGCGAAGTGTAATGACTTGTAGGCACCTAGTGCCTACTTCGCACTGCACCTTGCGCTACCATCGGAGATGGTCTATGAGCATTCGCTGGAAATTCCTTATCCTCTTCATGACCTTCAGTCTTGCGCCCCTTCTCGTTGTTACCTTAGTAGGGCAGCGGGGAATTGTACGAATGGGTGAGACCATATCCGGTTTGGCAAAAAAGAACCGGACCGAAATCGTCAGCAAAGAGCTTCAGCAAACGGCAACGGACTATGCCAAGATACTTGGCCGTGAGAAAGAGGTGCTGGAACTCACACTTAGAATCATTGCCAGAGATGCAGAGCGCTTTTTGTCCGAACCGCCGAAGGGCGCTGCTAAGGTCTATTTTGCTGATGACTACGACAACCCCGCCAAGGCTCCTAAAGATATCGTATTTTCTCATAAGCATATCAGAGGTGCCGCTGAGGAGGGAACCGAACCAATGGTTGTGAGCTTCGGTCATCAGGTCTTTTTGGTCCGACCGGGAGCTGACTGGAGGTATGTGGCAACTGACATTGGTCGCCTGAGAAGGCTTCTTCCTTTGCACAGTGAGTTTGAGAACCAATTGAGCGACATCCTCTATTGGCAGTATGTCAGCCTGGAGAGCGGCGTTCACGCAGCCTATCCCGGCCACGGCAGCTACCCTGCCACATACAACCCACAAACTCGTCCGTGGTATATCTTGGCCAAAAAAAGGGGTGAGTTGGCCTGGAGCACCCCTTACATAGATGCCTCCACGCGTCAGGTAATCATGACTGCCTCTATGCCCGTCCGTCACTCTGACGGTTCATTTGCAGGAGTAGCCGCCATTGACGTACTTCTTTCAGAGGTTTTACAGGTCCATGAATTATCTTCTCAGTGGTCAACGGCCATGCGCTCCTTTCTCGTCTGGTCAGGGGTAAAAGAAGAGACTGGTGAGTACGGCCTCTGGGTAGTGGCTCAAAAAGACTATGTGGAAAATACCGCTGCCTGGAGCGGCGCGATGGGGGTGGAACGACTAGCATCTTCAGATGTGGAGATAATGGAATTAATGGAAGGGGAAATAAAAGCCAGACAAGCCGGCTATATCGACATGCCTTATTTCGGGGTGGATTCTGTCTGGGCCTATGGTCACGCCGGTGATGACTTAAATCTTATACTTATAGTACCCAAAAGGATTATTTTGGAGCAGTTTGAACGGGTACGAGAGTCCTTACATTCAATGGTTAAAAAACAGTGGCTCATTACCGGGGTTGTCGCCATTGGAGTGATTCTTTTGCTTATTTTGGCTGGTCTGTGGTTCGCCCACGCCATGATCAGGCCTTTATTCGTCATGGTTGAGGCGGTCAAGCGTCTGGCAAAGGGAGATTTCTCTGCGCGCATCAATATAAACACAGGCGATGAACGCGATCTGCTGGCTAAGTCCTTCAATGAAATGGTTCCCCAACTTGAAGACAGAGTACAAATACGTAAGTCTCTGGAAGTGGCCAAGGAGGTGCAACAAAATCTCCTGCCACAGGAGATACCAAACCTACGCGGCTTTGATATTGCTGCCAAGAGCGTCTACTGTGACGAGACTGGTGGGGACTATTTTGACTTTTTCCCTTGTGAGGATGAAGACTGCGCCCGCTTTGGCATTGTGGTGGGCGATGTCACCGGCCATGGAGTTGGAGCTGCTTTGCTCATGGCCACAGCGAGGGCGCTCATAAGGGGGCTGGTAACGAGACCGGAAAATCTGGCCGAGAGTCTCACCCAAGTGAACAG
>Ga0210128_1000039_pt1 | contig 15623 bp, 10 predicted proteins | sample Tolay_CordB_D2_FD_185579 | JGI IMG/M metagenome (GOLD analysis project Ga0210128, IMG submission 185579) | Wetland microbial communities from the San Francisco Bay, California, USA, that impact long-term carbon sequestration - Tolay_CordB_D2... | ecosystem: Environmental > Aquatic > Marine >... | reverse complement strand
CCGAGCCATGATGTCGGGGATCCGGAATGAGCCGCCAATCTCAACCAACTGTCCTCTCGACACCACAACTTCCTTGCCTTGAGCCAAGGTGTTGAGGACAAGCACCACTGCGCCCGCATTATTATTGACTACGAGAGCAGCCTCTGCGCCGGTTATCTCACACAATATGGCCTCGGCATGGACATAGCGAGAACCCCTTCTCCCCACCTCCAGATCGTACTCCAAGTTGGAGTAGCCGCTACCGATGAGCTGCAGCCTGTCCAAGGCGTCCTGACAAAGAAGTGAACGGCCCAAATTGGTATGGACGATGATGCCTGTGCCATTAATAACCCGACGTAGGGTAAAAGAGTCCAGGTGCTGTATTTCCGCGAGAATCTCTTTCACCAAGTTAGCCTGCTCGAATCCCTGCGAGTCAAAGGCGGCCTTTCCGTTCAGGATGGCTTGCCTATTCCGGTCCAGAACGTTCCGTACCGCTCGCACCACCAGCGTGCGAGGATAGGTCTCCACTGCCTCACTGATAACTTCTTGACGCAATAATTCGTCAACCGCCGGTAGAGAACGCAGCATTTCCTTGTTGTCCGAATCTTGCATGATGATCAACCCTCGGAGATTCAGCTAAAATCAGTGGCTACAAGGGTATCAAATTGAACCACAAAGAGCACCAAGAACATAAAGAGGAATGAAGTTGATATAAGCTTTGTCTCCACTCCAGATATAAATCAATCTTCTTTGTGATCTTTGTGTCCTCTGTGGTTGAGACTCTCCCCGGTGACCGACGACAGAATTTATGGTCGCAAGAGTGTAACCGGCAACCGGGATCTCGCTCAGAGAGTTGGCACTCTACTACTACAAACGTGCTGAAATAGCAAGGATTTTTGGGAGTTCCACGTCTTATGGAGTCCAAGGGCCAGTCAACCAGGAAGTTTCATCTTAGCCCGGATATTTCATGAATTGCTGTCGCGAGACCACAAAGATGGGCGTGCCACCGGGCAACCGCAGGGTATTGGTTCCGAGGCGTACCTGAACGGTACGTCGCAGGGGCCAACACCCGAGGACGCCAGGAAGGACGGCCATATCCGTGGTCGGAGCAAGTAATTCATGAAATATCCGGGCTAGACATCTGGATCTTTTGGCGCAGGAGAGGGCCGAAGTAGAGCACTACGCCAATCTTGATCAAGTCTCCGGGCAGAACCACAAGACATCCTATGTTCAACGCTGTACTGAGCGAAACAGCCTTTTGTTGAATAAAGTTCAAATTGAGATAGAGTACGCTTACTCCCGGAATGTAGATTGCTATGGTGCCTATCACCAAGGCCACACAGAGGAAAGAGCGAGTCAAGGGGTTTCGCTTTTCAGTGAAACGGCCTATGACATAGGCTCCACAGACAAAACCCAACAGGTAACCAAAGGTGGGTTGTAGCACATAGCCAGGTCCACCCCCATGGGCAAAAATGGGGATGCCCATCAACCCTACCAGGATGTAGACTAGCTGACTGAGAGCGGCCAGCCGTCCCCCCAAAATCACCCCGGAAAACATGACCATCAGCGTCTGCAAGGTAAGCGGCACAAAAGGAATGGGAACCCGAATGAAGCCACCAATGCCAGTGAAGGCGGCAAATAGAGCCACCAAGCTCAGCTCACGAGCACTCAGCCATCTCTTTTTTTGCGTCTCTGCAACCACATAATCCTCCCGCTGAGCTCAGATAACCTTAGATAGTGAAGAATAACGCTGTCAATGCCAAGAGAAAACCTTTTCTTGTACCTACTCGGGAGTTACCCCCAAAATGGATGCTTGAAGTTTATACATTGAAGCTATTGCCGAGTTGAGGTCTCATTTGGAAATGAAAATGTCTTCCTGGTGTTTCTTCTGTCGTTCCAAGGCTCCGGCCTGGTCACTCAGCAGAAACACCAGGAAAGGCCAACGGGGGAGGCTGCGAAACAACGAGCACCTGAGCCCCCTCTCCTTCCACTCTTAGCCCCGTAAAGGCCAGCATGAAGATTTGGTGCATTTTCAAAAGCGACACTGCCATAAAACGGCGCGAAAATGCTTCAGCGAGCACCAACCCCAGTCCCGCCATGCGGGACTGGGGGACTGCGAGCGAACTACAATAAGACCAGATATCTTCCTTACATTTCGAATCCCGCTTTAGCGGGGTTCAATTGCTCGTTGTGGAAGAGCCTTCCCCTTTGGCCTGTGTCGCTCATAACATTTTTGGGGAAACTCCTGTTTCTTGTACCTGCTCTCTTGCCTTTGTCCGGTAAATGCGTTAGTTTCTCTGCCTGTTCCAGGCTGAGATGAAGCGGCTATTTGGCGATCTAGCCGGCAACTCAATTATTGCCTAGCCCGCATATTTTTCTTTGTGCTGCTTGCCCCATTTATGCTTTAATCGCCACTGGTCGGCGGTTAGGTGCAGCTCATTATATTGTCACTTTCTCTGCCTTTCTCACATTTGGATTATAGTCGGTCAAGAAATGGTTGACGACTATATCGTTTCCAGTCCGTGGAGTACTGCCGTTTATGTTACAGAGCGATACCCCCACCGAAGTACCGTTGGCTGACGACTGGCAACACCTGGTTGGTGGTGCCCGTCTTGAAGACCTGGCCGCTGCAATTGCCAGCGGCAGCCGGAAGATTTTTGCCCAGGGCCTGAGCCAATGGGGGCTCTATTATGGGCTAGCACGTATGCTTCCAGGCCTGAAACGGACGGTGCTGTTGATTACTGCCTCGCCGAAACAAGCCTGGGAAGCCCACCAGAGCCTCTCATTCTTTCTCGGCCTTGCTGAACATTGGCGGGGGGACCCCCTGGAATGTCCCCTCTGGCTTTTTCCCACAGCCAATCGCCGCATGCCAGCGGAACCCTTTGTCGCTCCTGATGTGCAAGCTCAGCGACTTTCCGTTCTCTACGCATCTGCAGCGAGCAGCCAAGCAAAAATCATTGTGGCCCCGGCCCAAGCAGTAATGGAAAAGGTTTTGCCTCGTCAACAATGCATGGACGCCAGCAGATATCTGGTTGCAAGAGAAGAGATACAGCGGGAAGAGCTAATATCCCACTTGGTTTCCATCGGCTATTACCGGACCGATTTGGTGGAGGAAGTGGGTGATCTCAGCGTCCGTGGCGACATTATTGACCTTTATACTCCGCTTTACCCCCAACCCCTGCGCTTGGAGTTTTTTGATGAGGTTTTAGAGTCAATTCGGTTCTTCAGTCCAGCCAGCCAGCGATCCAGTGAACATCTGGATGATGTGATCATAGTGCCAGCTCACGAAGTACTGCTCACTACCTCTAGGCAGCAACGGGCTGCTTCTTCGTTAAAAGAAGCTCTAAAGGAGGAAGGCACCTTGCGCGGCGACCTGGAGCTCTGGCAGGAACGTGTGAAGGGCTTGGGCCACTTCCCCGGCATTGAGCAGTTACTGCCGCTCTATTATGACAGACTCGAGACTCTCTTCCATTACCTGCCAATATCAACCCTGGTGGTGCAGAGCAACTCAGGTAGTATCAAAAAGACGGTAGTCGGGCTTTTAGAACAAGCTGACCGAGACCGGGATGTTGCTCGTCAGAACTCCCGCTGGACTCTTTCCCCGGAAACTTACTTGCTCAATGAGGCGGAAATAGATACATCGCTTGAATCCTACCCTCAAATCCTACAGTCCAGTCTTCCAGTGGAGCATGCTTCTGATGGGGAAAGTTCGGAAGTTCTCCACTTCCGTCTAGGGGATCACAGGGGGCTGCAGCAGAAAATTCAAGATCATCAGCAGCGCCAGCGGTTGCTAGAACCCCTGGCTCAAAGGCTCCAACAGTGGCAACAGTCTGGGATGAGCCCATTCCTGGTTTGTCGTACTGCGGAACAGGGTCGCCGGGTGGAAGACCTGCTTACTGATTATGGAGTGGACGCCCAATTCAGTTCGGAACCTTTTGGGCAGCTTTCTTTTCGAGCTCCGGTTACCAAGATTGTGGTGGGTCGCCTCCCCATGGGGTTTCTGTGGCCGGATGAGGGTTTGGCCGTTGTCACCGAAACAGAGCTGTATGGTGAGAAGCCCCGTCGGCACCGGGTCCACCCTCCTGAAATAGGTTCATTACTGGCTACATTTGCTGATCTTCAGACTGATGACTTTGTTGTTCATCTGGACCACGGAATTGGTATTTATAAAGGGCTGGTCCACCTGAAAATCAACGAGCACTCAAATGATTTCCTCTTATTAGAATACCAGGACGGAGACCTCCTTTATCTTCCCGTTGACCGGTTGGATAGGGTGCAGAAATATATCGGCGTCGAGGGCTATCAGCCTCGAGTGGACAAACTGGGGGGACAGCGCTGGGCCTCCACTCGAAAACGGGTTCAAGACTCCATCCAGAAAGTAGCACAGGAACTCCTGCACATCTATGCCCTGCGTCACATTAAGCAAGCAATGACTTTCTCTCCACCGGACAGTTCTTTTCGTGAATTCGAGGCCACCTTTCCTTACGAAGAAACTCCGGATCAGCAGGCAGCAATAGAAGACGTCCTTGCTGATATGCAGCGACATAGGTGCATGGACCGGCTCATTTGTGGTGATGTCGGCTTCGGTAAGACCGAAGTAGCCCTACGCGCTGCTTTTAAGGCAGTAATGGACGGCAAGCAGGTGGCGATACTTGTACCCACCACGGTTCTTGCAGAGCAACACTACCTCACTTTCAAGCAACGGCTGGATGGTTACCCCGCCTTCTTGGAGGTGCTGAGCCGTTTTAAAGGAAGAGCGGAACAAAAAAAGATTCTTGCGGACCTCCAAAACAGCCTCGTTGATATTGTTATCGGTACCCACAGATTGCTCCAACGAGATGTGGTCTTCAAAGATCTGGGATTGCTTATTATCGACGAAGAGCATCGTTTTGGCGTCCGACACAAAGAACGGATCAAACAGCTTCGGGCTGAGGTCGATGTCCTGACCTTGACTGCCACTCCCATTCCCCGCACCTTGCACATGTCACTCATAGGAATTCGAGATCTAAGCGTCATTGACACCCCGCCTGAGGACCGTAGAGCCATCGAGACCAGAATATGCTCTTTCGACGACCTCATCATTAAGGAAGCCGTCCGCAAAGAGAAGGCACGAAGGGGACAGGTATTTTTTGTCCATAACAACGTCAAAACTATCTATCGGATGGCTAATTACCTTCAGGAACTATTGCCTGAAATAACAGTGGCGGTAGCGCATGGTCAGCTCCGAGAGCGCGAACTAGAGCAGGTCATGCTAGACTTCATCCATCACCGAATTGATGTGCTCGTCTGCACTACAATTATCGAGTCAGGTCTAGACATCCCTGCCGCAAACACAATTTTCATTAACCGGGCCGACAAATTCGGCTTGGCCCAGATCTATCAGCTCCGTGGTCGGGTGGGTAGATCTTCAGAACAGGCCTATGCTTACCTGCTCATTCCGGGTGAACACCTGGTCACCCGGCAGGCCCAGAGGAGGTTACTGGCCCTTATGGATTTCACCGAACTTGGCTCCGGTTTCAAGATAGCTCTCAACGACTTGCAGATCAGAGGTGGAGGTAATATTCTTGGGGCCGCCCAATCTGGCCACATTGCTGCAGTGGGTTATGAGATGTACGTACACCTCATGGAAAAAGCCATTACCCAACTCAAAGGAGAAACTGCCAGGGAGCCGGCAGAACCGGAGATTCACCTCAACCTGGCCGCCCATCTACCTGAAACATATATCACCAACAGCAGCCAGCGATTGAACACATATAAGCGCCTCGCCAGTGCCAGCGATGAAAGCTCTCTCGCAGATATGGAAGAAGAACTGCGGGATCGATTTGGTCCTCTGCCTGAAGAGACTTCCCATCTACTCGTACTGCTAGATCTGAAACTGCTCTTGCGTCGGTTGTGGGTGAAACGGTTGGATGCGGTGAATGGCGAGTATGTCCTTACCTTTTCTGAAAATCCAGAAATAGACTTGGACAAACTAACTGGCTTGGTTGCAGCCGAGCCAGAGCACTTGCGTCTTACCCCAGAACACCGTCTCTATTTCAGCAGCCCCACCTACGACGTGGTAGAGTCAATCACCGAGCTGAAAAAGCTCTTGCACAACTTAAAGTAACATGTTATCAATTTAATTTTATTAGCTTTTTGTTTTAAGGTCGGGTAGTTAGATCAACTTGGCCAGTGTTATCTGGGAAGAGACGTGCGCTGGAGAAGTTGGATTCTTAATTTGTCGCTGTTTTTACTGCTGGGAGGTATTTTGCCCTCTTTTGGCACAGCTGCGGAGCTCGTAGACCGCATCATTGCTTACGTGAATGACGACATTATTACCCTGAGTGAGCTCAATGAAAGGACAAACGCACTGGTAGCTGCCCGGCAGCAAAATCCTTTCCTTCGTGAGCAAGAGCTGTCCCTGGAAGAGATGCGACACAGTATGCTGAATCGCCTTATTGACGAGCGTTTGGCCTCCCAAGAGATCTCTCGACTAAAAATTTCCGTGCGTGAAGAGGAAGTAGATGAGACGGTTGCCAGAATCATGAAAGAAAACAATCTTACCCAGGAAACCCTGGAAGCCGAACTTCGCACGCAAGAGCAAACGATAACAGACCTTCGCCAGCAAATTAAGGAGGGCCTGGAACAAAGAAAGCTTGTCAGCCGCGAGGTTCAAAATAAAACCGTAATCACCGACGAGATGGTGGAGGCTTACTATCAGGACCATCTCCATGAATTCGAGAAACATGAACGGTGGCGTATCCAGGACATTTACCTGCCCTACTATCCCGACGACACTCCGGAGGAGCGAGCTCGCTTACGTGACCTGGCCCAACAGATCCTAGAACGTGTGCGAGCTGGAGTCGATTTTGGCTCGCTGGCTAAGAACTATAGTCAAGGTCCCGGAGCGGAGGCGGGAGGAGACATGGGTTACTTCGCCCGAGGCGAACTCGAGCCCGTTCTCGAGGCCGCAGTCGAGAATTTGAAGGCTGGCGAAGTCAGCCCGGACATAGAGACCACCAGAGGTATACACATTATTAAAGTCACCGAGGTGGACAAAGCACCCCCCAAGGCATTGGATGAAGTTCGGGAAAGCATTCGGAATTCACTCTACAAAAGAGAAGTTGAATTCAGATATAGGGAATGGTTGAGCAGTTTACGGGAACGCTCGTATGTGAAGATTGTCGATGAGACCAGCCCACAGCTCCAGAAACAGTGATCGTCAACCTCTGGGGATGCTTCTGTCTTTATCGGAGAGCTTCCATGGTCCAAACTACCACCGTTGATACTATTGGCCAGTTTGTTGATCAGACGGTGACGATCCGTGGTTGGCTTTACAGCAAACGATCAAGCGGCAAGGTCCGCTTTCTCCTCATCAGAGATGGAACTGGTACCATCCAGGCTGTGGTGGTGAAGAACGAGGTGAGCCCTGCTACCTTTGCCCTCACCGATACCCTGACGCAAGAGTCCTCTTTGGTGGTCACTGGAACAGTCCACGTAGACGTCAGATCTCCAGGTGGTCACGAGCTGCAAGTGAGCGATATTACCGTTGTCCAGATAGCTGAAGATTATCCCATCACCCCCAAGGAACACGGACCGGCATTTTTGTTGGACCATCGCCATCTCTGGCTTCGTTCTGCCAAGCAACACGCAATTCTGCGAATCCGCAGCCAGGTTATTGAAGCGGCTCGGGAGTATCTGAACCGAGAGGGATTCATCCTTTTCGATGCTCCCATCCTCACTCCCGCTGCCTGTGAAGGCACCACCACCCTTTTTGAAACCGATTATTTTTACGATGAAAAAGCCTACCTATCCCAAAGCGGCCAACTGTATGCCGAGGCTGGTGCCATGGCTTTTGGCAAAGTCTACACTCTTGGCCCCACTTTTAGGGCGGAAAAGTCTAAAACCCGCAGGCACCTTACCGAGTTCTGGATGCTAGAACCAGAGGCGGCCTTCGCTGAGTTGGAGGATATTCTCTCTCTGGCAGAACAACTGGTCAGCCACTTGGTCCATTCGGTCCTCACCCATAAAAGCGAGGAACTCAAGGTTTTGGGGCGTGAGCGAAGTAAACTCGAGTCGGTGCTACCTCCCTTTCCGCGAATAACGTACGATGAAGCCCTGGATCTCTTGCGACAAAACTCCATTGACCACGAGTGGGGTGAAGATTTTGGTACCATCGAGGACACTCTCATTTCAGAACAGTTTGATCGACCCGTAATGATCACCCACTACCCATTGCAAACCAAAGCTTTTTATATGAAAAGTGATCCAGATAAGCCTGACCTAGCCCTCTGTGTTGATGTGCTGGCGCCTGAGGGTTATGGAGAAATTATTGGCGGCTCTCAGAGAGAAGACGACTATAACAAGCTTTTGGAGAGACTGGCGCAGCACGATCTACCCCGGGAGCCTTTCGAGTGGTATCTTGATCTACGACGCTATGGCTCGGTGCCCCATTCAGGCTTCGGTCTTGGAATTGAGCGCACTGTAGCCTGGATTTGCGGCATCCAACATCTACGCGAAGCTATTCCGTTTCCGAGAATGTTACAGCGCATCTACCCCTAGCCCCAAGAGCAATTTGGGGCTGAATTTCAACTGGAAGCGATCTCATGAAAAGCCTCGGTGAATTTCTGCGAGCAGAACGACAAGCACGAGGAATAAGTTTGGAGCAGATCTCGGCCGATACCAGAATCAGTATGGACATGCTGCGCGCCATTGAGCATGGGAATGTTGAACAACTTCCCGCCCCGGTCCTCATTAAGGGATTTCTGAAAGCTTATGCAGAGAAGATTAGCCTGAATCCGGAAGAGGTAATTGTTGAATACCAGAATCTACTTGAGGAGGCGGGAGACCATCAGGAAGGGATAGAGAAATTCCATCAACGACTACAGCCCCAATCCTCCAATAAAAAGCTGCTTGTTCTTGTCATTGCCCTTACCCTGCTAACAGGCTTGATCTTCTTTTGGTACCGCCCCAGCTCTGTGAGAAAGCAGTCCACGTCGTCCTCACGTGGAGAGTTCATCTCTCCAACTGCGGTGGACCAGAGAGCGGTCAAGAGTAATCCTGACTCTGGAATCAACCAGGCAAAGTCCGCTCAGAGTTCCAGGCGGACTCAGGGAGAGTTGATGACTGGATCAGAACCTGACAGCTCTAAATTAGGTGGTCAGGCTGCCCCCGCTGCTTCCACTGGTGCAGAAGTGTCCAAGATTGGTGAAGGCAGTGGTTATCCCTCAGGTGAATCTCCGCAGGAAGAGGGAATATTTTCTCCTGCCCAATCCCCATACCTGCTGAAGGCCGAGGCAGCTGAAACCACCTGGGTCCGTATTAGCACCGATGAGACTGGGGAGCATGAATACCTGCTTCAGCCGGGTGAACAGCTAACATGGCGGGCGTCATCAAGTTACAAACTCCTCATTGGCAACGCCGGTGGTATCCAACTCTATCTGAATGGTGAACCCCTCAAACGGTTGGGTGAAACAGGTCAGGTAGTTTACCTGAAACTGCCTGATCCATCCTTGCTCCTCACACCAGATATTGAACAGCGAGAGCCGGTGAACAGACCATGACCAAGGAACGCAGCGACACTCTCTCATTGTTGAAGGCTGATTTGAACAAGAATCGGCTGGCTGAGGCGGTTCAATTGCTGGCGGACCTTCACCCTGCCGACATTGCAGATTTGTTCGAGGCTCTGGACGAGCATGAGAAGAAAAAGCTATTCCGCGAGCTGGATATTGACACCGCTTCAGAGGTAATCGCTGAACTCTCGGAGTTTTCTCAAGATCAGATCCTGGCCGATTTACCTCACCAACGTCTGGGTGAAATCGTTGACGAATTGGACTCTGACGATGCCGCAGATCTTCTTGCCAGCGTCCCGAAAGAGGTGGTTGAGGAGGTTTTGGCCTCCATTGACGTCGAGGATTCCAGAGAGGTTCGTCGGCTCCTGGCCTATGACGAGGAAACCGCTGGCGGCATCATGCAAGCTGAGTTGCTGGCAGTGCCCCAGGAGGCAACCATTGCTGATACCATCAAGCATGTTCGCGAGTATGGCAAGGACTTGGAAGGGTTGGCAAATATCTTCGTGATTAACTCTCGCAAGCAGGTGGTGGGACAGCTGAGTTTGCGCCGGCTGATCCTCTCAGACCCGGGCGACATTGTTGCAGAGGTCATGGACACCAGTGTTCGCCCCATACCGGTTGATATGGACCAGGAAGATGTTGCCAGGATATTTCAGAAGTATGACATCATTTCGGCAGCGGTGGTAGATTCCGATGACAACCTGGTGGGGCGAATCACCATTGACGACATTTTGGACATTGTGGAGGAGGAGATCTCCGAGGATGTCTTGCGCATGGCCGGAACCCACGAAGATGAACTTAATTACGGCGACCAGATCTGGAAGATATCTCGATATCGCCTCCCCTGGCTGATCACCAACCTCTTTGGCGGCTTGCTGACCGGCTACCTCCTCTGGCTTTTCAAGGTGACCCTGGCCGATGCCATCGTCCTCATCACCTTTGTACCGGTGATCACCGCCATGGGGGGCAACGTAGGCATCCAATCTTCCACAATCACGGTGAGAGGCCTAGCTACAGGCGATATTGATCTGCACAGGTTGGGCCGCACCATATTCAAGGAAGTCAGGGTGGGACTGCTCATGGCCCTTGCCTGCGGACTTACCATTGGCATTGCTGCCGAACTCTGGCACCACAACCCCGCCCTGGGGTTCACCGTGGGCTGCGCCATGGCTGGTGCCATTGTAGTAGCCTCGCTTATGGGCACACTGGTGCCGATCGGTTTCAAACAACTAGGTATCGATCCGGCGGTGGCTTCCGGGCCCTTCGTTACCACAGCCAATGACATCACGGGCATCCTCATCTACCTCTCCACCTCCACTGCCTTTCTGAAATACATCGTCCGATGAAAATATCGCATAGCGCAAAGCGCATTTGCAGCGAGACGTGAGGGCGGGCGAGACGAGCGAGAAAGGTTTAAAGACTCACTAGACTAAGCGAATGTATAAGTCATCTCGCTTGCACCGCTCGCTGGAGCGGCTCTTTTGCTTGCTGCCTGCTGGCAAATGCGCTCTGCGATAAGGTAGAGCACCATGGCAATTCGCCGAGACGAGGCGATCATTCTCCGCACCAGGGACTACAGCGAATCAGATCGCTTGATCACTTTTTTCAGCAGAAACCAAGGGCAACTCACCGGTATCGCCAAAGGGGCCCGGCGCAGTAAGAAAAGATTTGTTCACACCTTGGAACCTTGTTCCCACGTCGCTGTTACCTATGTGGACCGGCCAACCTCTGGACTGGTAAGGCTAGATGCCAGCGAGCTCAAGAACGCCTTCATCGCCCTCCGAAGCGACATCGCCCGTTTGGGATATGCCAGCCTCAGCTGCGAGATAGTATTGGAAATGTCGCCGGAAAGACAGGCCAACGCCACCCTCTTCGCCCTGCTCTACCAATACCTTGAACAACTGGAGCTAGGGGTGGAGCCTGAAAACACTTCCTTGCTGTTCCAGACACGGATGTTGCATTTGAGTGGATATGGTCCAAACCTGCAAGGCTGTATTCTGTGCGGCCAGAAACTCCGTGCTGGTGGAAATTGGTTTTTCTCCATCCTCCAGGGTGGTCTCGTATGCAACGACCATAAACATGGTCAGCAACCCTATCCGGTTTCTTTGGGTACTGTGATGCTTCTTCGCCAAGCGCAGCAACTTCCCCTTGCCAAACTCTGGCGTCTCAGATTCCAACGCCAATCCCGCCAGGAGTGTCGCTTCCTTCTTATTGATCTTGTCAGGCATTATCTAGAGAAGGATTTGAAATCTCTCAAGCTCCTTTATCAGATAGGCGCCCTGAAATCCACAAATGACAGAATCTAGGAGCCAGGAGTTGATGGGAACTCAATCGTAGCTTCGCATTTCTTCGCGCTCGCTGTGCTCCGCTCAGTCCCCAACCTTAGGGTCGGGGCCCCGGTTTCTCAATCCGCATTCCGAAACCACAAATCCCAAGCACCAAATTACAAATAAATCTCAAATTCCAATATTCAATGACCCAAACATATTTGGAATTCTCTTTTGCTAAGATGGTGTGGACGTTTGGAATTTTGAATTTCGGTCATTGGAATTTGTTTGTTATTTGGGTTTTGTGATTTGTAATTTTCATCAACTGCCGCTTCCCCGCGTCGTTTTTCTCCTGCCCTATGCTTTTTCAAATTCGAAATTCGCAATTCGATATTCGAAATTCGAAATTATCTCCCCATGCTCTATGCTCTATGCCCTATGCCGAACTGGAGCTGCAGATCCTCTGGATAATAGGCTTGACAGAGAACCAGCCGCAAGGTAACTTACTCCGTTAATCCATACCCACACCCTTTCTTATCCAACGCAAGGAGTCTCCCATGACATTTCAGGAATTGATCCTAGCAATTGAGCAATATTGGCACGACTATGGGTGTATAATTCAACAACCATACGATATCGAAGTAGGCGCCGGAACTTTCAACCCGGCAACCCTGCTTCGTTCTCTTGGTCCCGAGCCATACAATGTCGCTTACGTGGAACCATCACGTCGGCCAACCGATGGACGCTACGGGGAAAACCCTAATCGTCTTCAGCACTACTACCAATATCAGGTAATCCTCAAACCATCTCCCATGGATCTACAGGAGCTGTACTTGGATAGCCTCAAGAGCTTCGGCATAGATCCGCTGGACCACGATATTCGTTTTGTGGAGGATGACTGGGAGTCGCCCACTCTGGGAGCTTCTGGGCTTGGTTGGGAGGTCTGGCTGGACGGCATGGAAATTACCCAGTTTACCTATTTTCAGAATGCTGGCGGCATGCCTCTGGATCCTATCTCTGGTGAACTCACCTATGGCCTCGAACGGATTGCCATGTACCTCCAGGGGATAGACAACATCTTTGACCTGGCCTGGACGGACCAGATGACCTACGGGGACGTCCATCACAAATGGGAGGTGGAATTTTCTTATTACAACTTTGAAGAAGCTGATGTGGACATGCTCTTCAAACTCTTCAATATGTACGAAGCTGAAGCCATCAGTATGAATGAGCGCAAATTGGTGCTGCCCACTTATGACTACTGCTTGAAGTGTTCGCACACCTTTAATCTGCTGGATGCCAGAGGAGCCATCAGTGTAGCTGAGCGCACCAACTACATCGGTCGGGTACGGAACCTGGCTCGACTTGCGGCCCAAAGCTACCTGGAGCAGCGTGAAGAGATGGGCTATCCCTTGCTCAACAGATGGAAGAACTTACAAGGGCGATGATTGTGGTTTTGGTAAACAGCGATTACGATATGGATTTGGGGGAGACCTTATGGCAAAAGACTTTTTATTAGAAATAGGTACTGAGGAGATTCCAGCCAGTTACATCAAGCCAGCCCTGGAGGCAATGGCGGCCATGCTCAGTAAAACCCTGTCGGAGCAGCGGGCGGCCCACGGATCCATCCAAACCATGGCCACACCGAGACGGCTGGTCTGGCTGATTAAGGATGTGGCCGAAAAGCAGGAAGCCCAGACCATCGAGATCACCGGCCCTCCTAAGGCAGCCGCTTTTGACGAGTCGGGGAATCCCACTCAGGCAGCCCTCGGTTTTGCCCGGGCCCAGGGGGTGAGCCCGGATGAACTCCAGGTGAAACAAACCGGCAAAGGTGAGTATGTGGTGGTTAGCCGTCACCAGGCTGGCATCTCTACTGTTGATATTTTGAGTGGAGTGCTTGCAGATCTAATCCAAGATATTCCCTTTCCCAAGTCCATGCGCTGGGGCAGTTTGAAAGTTACTTTTGCCCGACCAATACATTGGATCGTTGCCTTGTTGGGCCAAGAAGTAGTCCCGTGCACTTACGGCAATGTCACGAGTGGCAACACTTCCTACGGGCATCGTTTCATGAGCCCTGGGCCGTTTGAGGTCACTGAGATTGACGGCTATGTGGAGGCCCTGCGTGAACGGTTTGTAATCGTTGACATTGAGGAGAGGACTGAACGAATCCGCCAGCTTGTTGCTGCTTGTGCCAAAGAGAAAAACGGTACTATCCGTGAGGATGAAGGGCTTCTGGATGAAGTCGTTCAGCTGGCGGAGTACCCCACGGCTGTCTGTGGCAGTTTCGACAAGCACTACCTGGAGTTGCCGCAGGAAGTTCTGATTACGGCCATGCGCTCTCATCAGCGTTACTTCGCCGTAGTGGACGATGCCGGCAAATTGATGCCTTACTTTGTCACGGTTAACAATACCCTGACCCGGGACCCTCAAGTGGTCGCCCACGGTAACGAGCGGGTAATCCGGGCTCGTCTTGAGGATGCCCGTTTCTACTATGTGGCGGATCAGAAGGTCTCCCTTGAAGACAGGGTCGAGGAACTAAAAGAGGTGGTCTTCCACTCCAAGCTCGGGACCTCTTACGAAAAGCTGGAACGTTTCAAGGCCCTGGCTGAACATATGGCCGACCAGGTAGCACCGGAGCAAAAACCGACCGTCAGTAGGGCTGCATTCTTGTGCAAGGCTGATCTGGTGACTGGTACCGTGAGCGAGTTCCCTTCACTGCAGGGTGTCATGGGCCGGGCCTATGCTCGCCTTGCCAATGAAGATGCAGCTGTGGCTGAAGCAATTTATGAACACTACCTGCCCACCCACGCTGGGGGAGCATTGCCATCTGGTACGGCTGGCGCCCTGGTCAGCATGGGCGACAAACTGGACACAGTGGTAGGATGTTTCGGGGTTGGTCAAATCCCGACCGGAACTGCTGATCCCTTCGCACTGCGCCGCCAGGCCCTCGGGATAATCCGTATCATATTGGCAAAGGATCTCTCCCTTTCCCTCTCTGACCTTATCAAGCAAGCCCTGGATGGGTTAGATGGAAAGCTCACTGAACCCAAGGAGCAGACGTATCAAGCCGTCCTCGATTTCTTCAAGGTGAGATTGCAGCATTTCCTTATAGGACAAGATCAGCCGCAAGACGTGGTTGACGCAGTTCTGGCCTACCACCTGGATCCGCTGGTGGAAACCGTGGCGAAAATTTCCACCCTCAAAGCCTTCAAAGAAAGTGAGACTTTTGAACCCTTAGTGGGGACAGTGAAGCGGGTGGTCAATATTCTGAAAGAACCGGTGGATGGTGATGTGGATCCTGAGCTGTTCGTTAATCAAGCAGAAAAGGATTTGTATCAGGAAGTGGTAACCTGTGAGCAAGAACTGGAAAAGGTTCTGGCTAAGCGGGACTACGGCGACGTTCTGGAGCGCTTGAGTGAGCTCAAAGGTCCCATTGATCACTTTTTCGACGATGTAATGGTTCTAGACAAGGACTTGTCTCTGAGACAGAACCGGTTGGCCCTACTGACCCGAATCGCCAACCTTTTCCAGCAACTGGCAGATTTTTCGCGCTTGGTTTTGTGAACTGCGGATAGATCATTCAAGTAAAGAAGAAGGGTCCAGAGAACGTGGTTTAAACTGCCCCTGAAGGAATGCCGGATTGGGGAATGGCAGATGTGGGATGTGAGATCTCAAATCTAGAATCTGCAATCTACCATGTGCCCTCTGTCTTCTTTCTTCTTGTTGTATCCTGCCTGCTGACTGCTTTTTTGTTAAATCCGCAATCCGCAATCTTTCCTCTGCCCGCTGCCTTCTGTCCTTTGATCTCCGCCCCTGCCCCCCCGCC
>Ga0210128_1000036_pt1 | contig 15779 bp, 19 predicted proteins | sample Tolay_CordB_D2_FD_185579 | JGI IMG/M metagenome (GOLD analysis project Ga0210128, IMG submission 185579) | Wetland microbial communities from the San Francisco Bay, California, USA, that impact long-term carbon sequestration - Tolay_CordB_D2... | ecosystem: Environmental > Aquatic > Marine >... | reverse complement strand
GAACAGAGCGATTTGCAGTCTCTGGTGGCGGCGGGTGTTGATGCGGTATTGGTGGGAACAAGTCTCATGCGGGCAGAAGATCCAGGTCAAAAGCTGCGTGAACTAATGGGGAGAAGTTGACGAATCTGTAATTTCCGACTTGTGATGGGCGATATGTGAGGTTCGATATTCTTGGGGAAGAGTGTTGGAACTGAACATCTCACATCTCAGATCTCACATTTTCTAAAATTAGAAAGATGCAGTAACCTCTATGACCGTGCGCATTAAAATCTGTGGTATTACCAACGAAGAAGACGGACTGGCTGCAGCCAACTTTGGCGCTGATGCCCTGGGCTTTGTTTTCGCCCCCAGTCCCAGGCGAATCTCGGTCGAAAGAGCACGGGAAATCATCAAGGTCCTACCACCCCTGGTTCAGACAGTGGGGGTTTTTGTCAATGAAGACCCAGAAAAGGTGAGGTCTACAGCCGTTGCTTGCGGGCTGGACATCCTGCAGTTTCATGGTGATGAGTCTGCTACCTACTGCAGCAGCTTCGATCGCCGGGTGATAAAGGCGGTGCGGTTGCAAAGCCGGGATGACCTCGACAATCTGTCGAAATATGTCAATGTTGTTGAGGCCCTGTTACTTGACACTTACGTACCCAACAAGCTCGGCGGCACAGGTATTACCTTTGATTGGAAATTGGCTGTAGAGGCCAGAAGATACGGAAAGATAATTCTTGCAGGAGGGCTAAATCCAGAAAATGTGGCTGCTGCCATCAGCATGGTCAAGCCTTGCGCTGTTGATGCCAGCAGTGGTCTGGAGCAAAGTCCGGGAGCCAAGGATCACGAGAAAATGGCACAGTTTATAAGAGAAGCCATTCAAGCCGCTAGGCATTTAGCCCGGTTGTTTCATGAATAACCTGCTGCGACCGCGTAAATGGCCGTCCTTCAGGGGGTCCTCGGGTGCCGAAACCTGCGACGTACCATTCAGGTACGCCTCGGATCCGGCACCCTGCGATTGCCCGGTGGCACGCCCATCTTCACGGTCTCGCGACAGCAATTGAAGCTCCCTGCAGCAAGCTGCAGGGAATCTTCGAAATGTAAGGAATTGATTCCATTTTATTGTAGTTCGCTCGCTCCCCCCCGTCCGCCTCAGGCGGACTACGGGGGATGCGCTCGCTGGAGCATTTTCATGAGACAATCGGGCAAGAGGAGTGATTATGGATAAGACTGGCTACTATGGAACGTTTGGCGGTGCATTTATTCCAGAGATTCTTAGCACCACCCTCGAACAATTGCAGCTCGGTTTTAAAGAGGCCAAGGAAGATCCAGCTTTCTGGTCAACCTATCAAGGTCTGATGTCCACTTATTCATGCCGACCTACACCTCTGACGCACGCAGAAAATTTGAGCCGCCATTTTGGCGGACCCCAAATCTATCTAAAACGTGAAGACCTTAATCACACCGGTGCTCACAAGCTCAATAATGTTATGGGGCAAGGTTTACTGGTGCAAAGAATGGGGAAAACCCGGGTCATTGCCGAAACGGGGGCGGGGCAACACGGAGTCGCCACCGCAACGATGGCTGCCAAGTTCGGTTACTCGTGCACTATCTACATGGGAGAGGTGGACGTGGCACGGCAGCGGCCCAACGTTTTTTGGATGGAGCAATTGGGTGCCACAGTGGTACCAGTCAGAGATGGAGCTCGCATATTGAAAGATGCCATAAATGAAGCTCTGCGCGATTGGTCCACGAATATGGACACTACACACTATGTGCTGGGCACTGCCTGCGGACCTCACCCTTACCCGGAGATGGTATCCTATTTTCAGTCTATCGTGGGTACGGAAGTGAGAGAGCAGATACTCCGACAAAGCGGTCGCGCACCCACTCGGGTTTACGCCTGTGTTGGTGGAGGATCCAATGCTCTGGGGGTATTCAGCGGTTTCCTTGATGATGCAGAAGTGGAGTTGGTAGGTGTTGAGGCTGGGGGCGAAGGTCTGGAGACCCACAAACACGCGGCCCGGCTGGCTTCAGAGCATGGCAGCGTTGGCGTGGCCCAAGGCTATAAGACCTACTTTTTGCAGGACGATGACGGCCAGATGCTGGAGACGCACAGTGTGGCGGCCGGACTCGATTACATCGGGGTATCACCCATTCTCTCCGCTTATCATGAAGAGGGTAGGGTCCGGTTTGAGGCAGCAACCGACGAAGAGGTGCTGGAGGCGACCCGGCTGGTTATGAGAAAAGAGGGCATTATTCCTGCCTTGGAATCAGCTCACGCTCTGGCCGGAGCATTTCGCGAGGCACCAGAGATGAACGGTGATGGTGTGGTGATAATCAATTTGTCGGGGCGCGGAGACAAAGATATTTTCACCATTGCCGACGCTCTGGGAGATACAGCCTGGAAGTCATTCATTATCACGAAGGCGGAGGAATACCGTGCTTGAAGACTATATTCGTAACAAACAGAAGGAAAAGGACATCCTGCTCATGGCCCATGTAGTGCTGGGTTATCCTAGCATTGAGGAGACTTTTGAGCTGGTGCGGACAATTGTTGAGGCGGGCGTGGACTTGATGGAGTTACAGATTCCTTTTTCTGAGCCCATTGCGGACGGCCCGGTGATTCTACAAGCAAGTCAGGCTGCCCTCGCAGGTGGGGTCAGGGTAGATGACTGCTTCAGATTAGCCCGTAAGATCACGGACGCGTTTGATATCCCCTTTCTTTTCATGACTTACTACAATGTTGTTTTCAAAAGAGGAGAGGAACGTTTCTTCGCCGAGACGCGAGAGGCAGGCATTTGTGGTGCTATCGTTCCCGACATACCGCCGGAGGAGGGTGAATCCTTCATGGCCGCTGCAACAGCCAATAACATCGATCCTATTTTCATTCTTGCACCCACATCCTCGTCCGAAAGGATCAGCTACCTGGCGCGTTTTGGCCGCGGGTTCTTCTACTGTGTTGCCCGTAAAGGGGTAACTGGGGCCAAGACCGATTTTTCTTCTGAACTGGATGAATTCCTTGACCGCTGTAGGGGGGCAACCCAACTGCCGCTGGCTTTGGGCTTTGGGGTTAGCTCCAAGGAAGATGTGCAATTTCTTCGAGGTAAAGTAGAAATAGCTGTGGTGGGAAGCCAGGCCCTCAGATTGTTGAATACCAACGGAACCAAAGCGGTGGGAGATTTCTTTGGTAAACTCCGGTGAGTGGTTGTGCTATTGGACCCTTGGACGTACTTCTATCTAACAGTCTTGACTACCAGATAACCTTTCATCGCCTTGGAGACGATTTCCATTATGGCTTCCTGCTCCCGGGCATGCCATTTCCCTCGGCCCAGAGTGGGTTCAAGATGTTCTAAAATGGCCCCTGTGAGCTCATCAGCAATATTCTCTTGGTAGGTGTGTTCATGGATCTTCATGGTTACGGCCATTTCCAATTCTTTATCGATCTGGTCCAAGGTCTCCAGTAAGGTTGCTTCCCTCTCTTTGAGCCCACCCATCTTGGCGTATTCAGTGCGCTTCTGCAATCCTTTCTTGTACTCGTCCAGGGCTAAAACGGCCGCGGCGAGGGCGAGAACCTGCTCTTTGTGGCTCCGTTCTTTTAGAAGATTTTCAATCGTAATAGCAAACTCTTGTAACTCTTTGTCCTTGAACTCTTCACCTGAGGCGGACATCTTCTCAACCTTTGCTATTACCTTGTTGATGATCTTATCGCTCATTCTCAATCTCCTCTAGAGCAGTGGGGACCTGAAGCAAAAGAACTGTCTCACAACCGAGCCGGTTGGTGGACAAAAACGGCTGGGCTAGCCCGGATATTTCATGAATTCACGTCGCGAGACCGTGGAGAAGAGTGTGCAACCGGGCAACCGCAGGGGGTTGGATCCGAGGCGTACTTGAACAGTACGTCTCAGGGTCCGACACCCGAGGACGCCCGGAAGGACGCTCATATCCGCGGTCGGAGTAGGCAATTCGTGAAATGTCCGGGCTAAGTATGCTAACTTCGCATAATTATGCGCAAATTGTCAAGGACCATGGACTGAGAAAAGTAACTTGACTTTTCCTACGGTATAGTCTAACTTGTCAGACTCATTTGAGATTTAGTCTAAGGGTACCAATGAAGCGACAGTCCTATATATTTTACGGCTATTATTATTTCGTCACCATGGCGAACGAGGGGGCTGTACGCAGGTGTTGATCCCATAAGTATTTTGAATGTGTTTTGAAAGCCGCGGCAGTCCTTGGGCCGCGGCTTTTTTGTTTTTATATGATTCTGGCTTTCTATATCATGGGAAAAGGAGTTGCACATGATAGGTAAACAAATTAGGATGGAACGGATAATTGACCGGAATACCAGCAGAACTGTCATTGTTCCAATGGACCATGGGGTCAGCTCGGGTCCCATCTACGGCATCACCGATCTCAGAGATGCCATTGAGCAAGTAGTCCGGGGTGGAGCAAACGCCATTGTTGAACACAAAGGTATGGTGGGTGCTGGCCACCGCCGAAGCGGTAAAGACATCGGTTTGATCATTCATCTCTCTGCCAGTACTTCACTCTCCCCCTATCCCAACACCAAGAGTCTGGTTTGCACGGTTGAGGAAGCCTTGAGTTTGGGTGCGGACGCTGTGTCCATACATGTGAATATTGGCGATGAAATGGAACGGCAGATGCTCAGTGACTTTGGTATGGTCTCTAGCAGGGCCCGAGAGTGGGGTATACCACTACTGGCGATGATTTATCCGCGAGGGGAGAAGATAGCCAACGAGTACGACCCCGGTGTGCTTAAGCATGCCGCTCGCCTGGGTGCTGAGTTGGGTGCTGATATTGTCAAGATATCCTATAGCGGTTCGGTGGAATCCTTTCGGGAAGTGATAGCGGGCTGTCGGGTGCCAGTGGTCATTGCCGGTGGTGAAAAGATGGAGTCGGACAAGCAGATACTCGAGATGGTGAGAGGGTCCATTGATGCCGGTGGTTCTGGTGTCTCCATTGGGCGTAACATATTTCAGCACCCAGACCCCACCAGAATGGTCGGGGCGATCAGTATGATCGTTCATGAAGAAGCCACGGTGGAACAGGCTTCGGCCTTTCTCGGCAGCCAGTCATTGGACTCTGAGAGGAAAAGGGGAACGGTATGAAAACTGCCTGGGTAAGAGTGGATCCCTGGGACAAGGAGCTGGTTACAACCGCTCTTGAGGGCGGGGCTGCGGCAGTAATGGTGCCGGAGGGCTACCATCAGAAGGTTAAGGAACTGGGACGCATCACTACCATTGCCCCTGATGGAGATCTCAAACCCGAGCGGGAAGTGGTTTTTTATGAGGTCAAAAGCCAGGAAGACGAAAAGGAGATACTCAGACTGGCTCACAGCGCTACGGTAGTGGTACGTACGACGGATTGGACGATAATACCCCTTGAGAATTTAGTCGCTCAGGCGGACAACATCTTTACCGAGGTGGCCAACAGTGAGCAAGCCAGAAACGCTCTCACTGTCTTAGAGCGAGGAGTTGCTGGGATATTGATCAAGACCGACGATCCGGTGGAACTCAAAAAAACCCTGGCCATTGTGCGCGAACAGGGTGAGCAGGTTCGACTCAGCACTGCGCGAATAGTCGCTGTACGTCAGGCAGGTTTGGGAGATCGAGCCTGTGTGGATACCTGTAGCCAAATGGAACAGGGGCAGGGCATGCTTGTGGGCAACAGTAGTGGCGGACTCTTTTTGGTTCATGCTGAGAGCGTCGAAAATCCCTATGTGGCGCCACGCCCCTTCCGGGTGAACGCAGGTCCAGTGCATGCCTACATTAGGGTGCCGGGTGGTAAGACCCGCTATCTTTCAGAACTTGTGGCTGGTGACCCCGTTTTATGCGTGGATCACCAGGGACGGGCCCAAGAAGCCATAGTAGGTCGGATGAAAATAGAGCGGAGGCCTTTGTTGCTGGTGACCGCAGAAACTGAGGCGGGGGAAGTTACCACTTTGGTTCAAAATGCTGAGACCATTCGGTTGACTACACCCAACGGTGAACCCCGCTCCGTGGTAGCCTTGGAGAAGGGTAGCGAGGTCCTGGTGGCTATAGAGTCCGCGGGACGCCATTTTGGACACAAGGTGGAGGAGACCATTTGGGAAAAATAACTGATAGCAAACAAGATAGGTCGGATCTAAAGCGGCTGCGACAGCAGATCGACGATCTGGACGATGAAATCCTCCAGTTGCTCAACCAACGTATGCTTCTCGTCCAAGAGATAGCCACGCTGAAAAACAAGGCAGGCAAAGACCCCCTGGACCTGAACCGGGAGCAAGCTATTTTCCGGCGGCTGGCACGTGAGAACAGGGGACCGCTGGCCTGGGGCGCCTTGAAGAAGATTTTCGGTGAAATCCTGACCGCTTCTCGAGACATCCAGGCATACCTAGGGACGAACAACCGCCAGCCTCCTAAAGGGAGGGCACCTTGAAGAAGATCTGTGTGTCCGTGATGGTTGAACGGCCCGATCAAGTGCTCGAGACCATGACGAGGGCGAGGGATATGGGAGCCAACCTGCTGGAGTGGCGGCTGGATGTTACTCGGGAGCCAGAGGTGGAGAGTGTTTTGCGTCAGGCTCCTTTGCCGGTGATCGCCACAGTGCGCTCCTTAGACCATGGCGGTCATTTCGATGGTAGCAAAGAGGAGCAACTTCGCCTTCTCCTCCGGGCAGCGGCAGGAGGAAGTTCATATGTGGACTGGGAGTTCCGGAGGGAAGAGGGTCTGCCGGATGAATTGGCCAGCATGAGAGAGCAGGTGATTTTGAGTTACCATAATTTTCAGGAAACACCTCCGGAAAACATACTCAAATCTTTGTTCAACGAGATGGCTGCCATCGGGGCTGGGGCGGTGAAGGTGGTTACTCTGGCCCAGGAGATGGAAGATAACATCTCCTTGCTCAACCTCATTGGCCAAGGCAGGAAACAGGGGCTAGAGGTCGTGGCTTTCTGTCTCGGCTCATTGGGCCGGATCAGCAGGGTAGCCTGCTTGCTGGTAGGCGGTGCCTTTACCTATGCGGCTTTGGAACGTGGCGCAGAGGCTGCCCCGGGACAGTTCACCCTGCCGGAGATGCACCGGCTTCTGGAAATGTTACAATGATCAACGCTCAGACCGCATATGTTGCAATTTTCGGGAATCCAATAGCGCATAGCCTCAGTCCTCAGATGCACAACGCCGCTTTCAACCACCTTGGCTTGAACCTAGCTTTTCTGGCCTTTAAAGCGAACAGGGCGGAGGAAGCGGCGGTGGCCATCAGGACACTGGGTCTCCGCGGGGCCAGCATCACCATACCCCATAAAGAGGCCATTATTGGACATCTGGACGAGGTGGATGGTGTTGGTCGGGCTATTGGAGCCGTCAATACGGTGGTTGCTCAAGAGGGCAGGTTGTTGGGGAGCAATACGGACTGGCTGGGGGTGGTCAGGGCTCTGGAGCAGGTAACCGAGCTCGGGGGGAAACGTTGTCTGGTCCTGGGGGCCGGTGGTGCAGCCCGGGCTGCCATATTTGGATTGCAGAACAGAGGTGCAGAGGTTTTCCTCATGAATCGCAACCAAGAACGGGGCCACAGCCTTGCGAAAGAGATGAACTGTACCTTCGTGGAAAGGCAATCTTGGGATGGTCTAGAGATAGAACTTTTAGTAAATGCCACCCCGGTGGGCATGGCCGCAACTCGGAACCAGAGTTTGATTTCCGCCCAGCAGCTAAAGGGGGGCATGGTGGTTTTGGACATGGTATACAGACCCTTGGAAACGAGACTGCTCATAGACGCAGCCACAGCTGGCAGTATCTGCGTTTCCGGGCTGGAAATGCTTCTCCACCAAGGTGTGGCCCAGTTTGAGATATGGACTGGCGAAGAAGCGCCCGTTGAGGTCATGCGCCAGGCCCTAGTTGAGTCCCTTGCAAATGAAACAGATTAGAACCACTGCAAATCTAGATACAACTGTTCGTATTCCCGGCTCCAAGAGCATCACCCACCGGTACCTCATCATGGCCTCACTGGCCGAGGGGAGGAGTCAGCTGGGTAATACTCTCTGGTGTGACGACACCCGTTACACGGCAACGGCTCTTGAGAGCTTGGGGGCACAGATCATACATTCTCCCGAAGCAGCAGAAGTGACTGGTACCGGTGGCAAACTTGACCATCCTTCGAAACCTATTTTTCTGGACAACGCGGGCACTTCTATGAGGTTACTGACTGCAGTGGCCTGTTTGGCTCAAGGCGATTGTGTCCTGACCGGGAGTGACCGCATGCACAGGCGACCCATTGGTGAACTTTTGGCTGGCCTACGACCACTGGGTGGGGTTGTTGAGAGCTTGGAAAAAAATGACTGTCCCCCGGTACACATTCATGGCAACGGCCTCAAAGGTGGGCGCACTCTTGTAGACGCGAGCCGCTCAAGTCAGTTCGTCTCCGCCATTCTCCTGGCAGCACCTTATGCCTCCAATCCTGTTGAGATTGGAGTCCAAGGCCTGGTTTCGAGGCCGTACGTCGATGTCACTTTGGATGGAATGTCCAGGTTTGGTGCGGTGGCCGGTTGGCTGGATGAGGAAACCCTCAGGGTGGAGGCGCCTGGACAATATCGGCCTGGCAACTACGATGTGGAGGGAGACTGCTCTTCGGCCTCCTATTTCTGGGCGGCCGCAGCCATCACACGGGGGAAAATTACAACACTCAATATCGTTCGAAACAGCCAGCAGGGAGACCTGGTCTTTCTGGAACTTCTCTCCCAGATGGGATGCAGGGTTGAGTGGCATGACCATGGAGTTTCCGTACTAGGCGGACGACTTAGAGGAATTGAAGTGGATATGAGGGACATGCCCGACATGGTACCCACTTTGGCAGTAACGGCTGCTTTTGCTGAAGGCACGACGGTCATAGGTAACGTGGGCCACCTCCGTATTAAAGAAAGTGATCGTCTCCAAACCGTCGCTGAAGGCTTGCAGAGATTAGGTGTACAGGTTGATGAGGGGCAAGACAGCCTTACCATCAGAGGCGGAAGTCCTGTTGGAGGCCTGATTGATCCCCATAATGATCACCGAATCGCCATGAGTTTCGCAGTAGCTGGCCTAGTCACGACAGGGGTGCGTATTGCAGATGAGAGCTGTGTGGACAAGTCTTTTCCCGAATTCTGGGACAGATTTGAGGAACTGTACACTTCGTGAGTAGACACTAGGAACTAGGCACTAAGCACTAAGAACTAGGCACTAAGTATCGCCCACCAAAGCAGAGCCAATGATCGAAGACAAAGACATACATGTGGGAATAATCGGCGGTCTGGGGAAAATGGGCCGTTGGTTTCATCGATTTTTCGCTGAACTTGGCTATCAGGTATCAGTGGCTGACCTTGGTACCGAAACCACACCGGAGGATCTGGCGAAGACCTGTAATCTGGTCCTGGTGGCGGTACCCTTACAGCACACGGTAGAGGTGGTCCGCGCTATCGGCCCTCTGGTTCAGAATGATGCATTACTCATGGACCTCGCTTCACTTAAGAGTGAGGTGGTGAGCACTATGCTCGAGGTCTCAGCCGCTAGCGTCATAGGGACTCATCCGCTTTTTGGGCCTGGGGAGCCCAACGTTACCGGACAGACCGTGGTGATGTGCCCCGGTCGAGGGCAATGGTGGCAAGAATGGCTTCAGGGTGTTCTGGTAGAGGGTGGCGCCCGGGTGGAGGTGGTTACGCCTGAGGTTCATGACTATTATATGGCCGTGGTCCAAGGTTTGACTCACTTTAGTACCTTGGCCTTAGGACTCACCATCGACTCATTAGGTGTCGATATTAAGAACTTGAAGCGTTTTGCCACCCCTGCGTTCCATCGAAGGCTCGTGGAAATCACCCATCTCCTTTCCCAAGATGCAGACCTGTACGCAGCCATGCCAATGCTAAATTCCACCTACGGGGTATTTTATAGAGAATTCGAAAGGATTATCCTTGACCTGAAAGGAGTAATTGCGCAAAAGGACATCGATGAGTTTATTCGGCTTTTCGACCGGGCTAGGAGCCACTTTCGTACACCCGAACCTTGATTGAATCCAAGTGGTTTCTCTTGCTCCTCGCAAGCAATCATGCTATAAGAAATTAATCCAGCTCTGTGTGTTCTACACTGTATGCAAATCCAGACGCATCCCTTTAATTTTTGCATCCGTACCATCGGATACTGTCCTAACTTAGCTCAGGCGCTGGAAGTGTGGAGAAGAGGTGGGCAGCGGTTGAGCTTAAGATCGCAGAAGACTCGACAATTAATGAAATATTCGGGCTAGTGGGATCACCGTCCGTCAGCTTACTTCGTTAGAGGTCTACCTTTTTTTCGAGGAAAAGCTCCTTGACAATGGCCGAAGTTATACAACTGGAGTCTTTCAAACGTAAACAGGCTGCAACCAGGGGATTTAAGTCCTGGTCAAAACGGTTTGGCGACAAACTAGATGAGCAAACCAGGTTGTCCGATCTTGCGGACAACACTTTGTTTTTTCTTATCTCTCCGGGCGACCAAAACATCTTTGCCCTTTATGAACTGGTCATGGGAGTAAAGAACCTTGGTACCGCTTCTGACTTTTTCCACTTGGATAAAGCGGAAAAAATGGAAGTAATAGATATCTCGATTTATGTGCTAGATCAACTCCGTTTCGAATCTATGCGGCGACTCGACTGGTTGGAGAGTGGAGCAGGGCAACCGTTGCCGATTGTAGAACTAGTCGAACAGTACCCAATCTTAAAGGGGTCGGGACCGGCCTCGATTCCAACGCTAAACGAATCTCATCCCAAATACCAGGTATATAGGGGGCTTCCTGAGCTTGAAAAGGAGACTTTTCTACGTAAACAGATTCCTGAGGCTATTAATGAGTTTGGCAAAAGGCTTCAGGATTAGGTGTATCGTTCCTCTCTGATCGCAGTGATGGAGCTGTGAAGCTCATAATGTTGCCAGGTGGCATGGCATAGGCTTTGGTTAGCGGCAACAATTTTAGCTGGGATTTGGACTGAGAATCTGCTACAAAAGAAAGCTGTTTCTCATAACGTAGGAATCCTGATGTATTCGGAGAATAACAGAGGTCAGAAGCTGCGGTTCATGGGGTTAATGCAGAGGTGCCTCCCTTTTAAATGGCAGAAGTACTGGAGTTGCGGCACCAAAGAATTTGACCTCCTGATGATTCTCCAGGATATTGATAATTTAGACTTAGATGTCCAGGATCGACTGCTGCTCACCCTGTTGGCCCGGATATGGACCGGCAAGGAAGATGCTCTTGGGGAGATAAAGGAAGCCGTCAATGTCCTAGATGAAGAGCAGCGCAAGATTTTGGCTGACTGGATGGAGGAGGAGCAGCACTGCGAGTTGAGCTTCTCCCACGCCCCTGCCTGCGCTTGCTGTTCTGAGCAGTTTTAACCCCCCGTTCGTTCCTGCCAAGAAAGAACCTACTTCGCCTTAGCCCTGCAATACTTCTCTTGGCCAATCGAACAGCCGATTAATGAAACATCCGGGCCAGTACCAAACTGATGATGAAAGGAGTTTTCTTGCGGGTAATGACCTTCAACCTCCGTTTTGAAAATGAAGTTGATGGAGAGAACCATTGGCTTAATCGCCGAGATTTTCTGGTGAGCATGATTCTTAAGTACCGCCCTCATTTGCTGGGGACACAAGAAGGAAAACCCGCTATGCTGCATTTTTTGCAAGAAAATCTGTCGGGCTACAGGATCTCGGCTGAGTCACGTCACTGGGATGACCACTGTCAGTATCCCACGCTATACTATCTGGACGATTCTTTTGCTCTCGTAGAAGACGGTGAATTCTGGCTATCAGAAACGCCGAAAGTTCATATGAGCAAGAGTTGGGACACGGCCTTTCCCCGCATGATCAGTTTTGCTCTTTTGGAAATGAGACATAGTGGTCAGCACATTTGGGTCTCGGTAACACACCTTGATCACATATCAGAACAGGCCCGCATAGAAGGGGCAAAAATGATTCGTGCCTGGGCTACTGAGAGGGGAGCACCAACGGTGTTACTGGGGGACTTTAATGATCTCCCTGGCTCGGAAGTGCATCGTACCCTTAACAAGCCTATTGGACCTTTCGTCGACAGTTGGCAAGAGCTGAACAGACCGGAAGATCAACAGAGCTATACCCAACATGGATTTACAGGTGTTCCAACGAAAGGCCGCATAGACTGGGTCCTCACCACATTCGAGTTCAGAATCCTCGATGTTTCTATCGTCTGCGATCACGAAGCTGGTCGCTACCCATCCGATCATTTTCCCTTGTGGGTGGATCTAAAACTGCATGAGGAAGTGATGAGCGGAAGCTAGCAGATAAAGAAAAATCGTGAGGAAAAAATGGTTTACCATTATAAAGAGCAGGAAAAGAGGAGGCTATTATGGGTCGACGGTTGGCAACTGTATTGCTAATCTTGATTTTCGGGAGCTTGGGTGCAACTGCTGCCTCTGGAGCGTCGCTTGAAGAGGGCTACTTAAGTTATTCCAAGGGTGGCTTGATGTTCAAGCTTCCCGCGGGGGACTGGGAAGTGGTAAAGGAGGTACCTGCACCGTATGATGCTTTCACAGTGGGAAAAAAGCCCGATGTGGTGCTTGCTGCCAGAGTTCGCCCGGCGGTGATAAAGATCTGGGTGGAGCGCTCATCCCGTGACTACTCAGATAATCTTATTAAGGCCTACGGGAAACTCAGAGACATTCTCAAGAACCGCAGCAAGGCGGCACGGGCCTCAAAGAACTATCAGTATTTCGAATACGAGCTTCTCGGTGGAGTGGTGGCGGCCGAGAGCACCATGGCAGCTCAGGCAGAAGATCTTCAGGTACGGGGTCAGGGGGAAGCTCGGATCTATTTCCATAAAGGCAAAACGTACTTTCAGTACTTTGAACTGCTGGCGGACTCAGACGTATTCGACGCTGTCAAAGAAGAGTTTTCTGAAGCCCTGAAAGAAACTCGCGGTCATTAGCCCTCAGCGGTGGACAGTACCCATCCTCATACAGTGGACAGTAGGCAGTAGGCACTAAGCACTAGGCAGTATGCATTGCTCCATGTGGCTTACATGAGAGGTAGAGTGTGCCATGAAAGACACCGTGCGTGTTGCCCTCATTCAGGGGAAACCCTATCCAGAATTGGATGATCCTCGCAATGTGGGCCATGCCATAACACTGCTGGAAAAGTGTCGCGGTAAAGATGTGGATCTGGCTTGCCTCCCGGAATATTTCCCGTGGGCTGGTGATGAGATCTTGGCTGATATGGCGAAAAAGCTTCGGTGTTACATTATTGCCGGTCTGGTGGAAGAGGTGGGTGACGAAAGATTCAATACGGCAACGCTTTTTGATCGGAGTGGCACTATTGTTGGTCGGCAGCGTAAAGCCAACCTTACCACTATGGAGCGGCGACATTTAGGAATTGTCCCGGGAGACTCAACCTATAAGGTGTTCGATACTGAATTTGGTAAAATGGGTCTGCCAGTCTCCTTCGACTTCTGGGGACAGCCTGGGGCGGCTCGAGTACTTACTGATCATGGCGCAGATCTCATTATCAACCAGTCCATTTTCCCTATACTCAAAGGACACTGGAAACAAAGTGCTTTGGTGCGGGCATTTGAGAATTTCATTCCCGTGGTTGGTATCAATTCCGCAGGCTTCAACTCCCGGGTCGGAGGTCGGGTCTACCGGCATTACGGGGGAAATAGCATTATAATTCAGCCGCCTAGGCTGGTAAGCAGGGATGATTTCACCCTTTGGTTGCGCAGCTTGGATAGTCTGCAAGGGTGGGTCAAGGTGGAACTCGATGAGCGTGAACAGGTGTACTTTAGTGAGGTGGATCTGGGTACCACTCGAAAGTTTCGCACCGAGCTCTGGCATCGCCTTGGTATCCAACGCGATCGTATTGGCTGACCAGACGTGCTCCTTGCAACGTTAGGGTAAACTCTGTGGTTGATTCCCTTGCCCCTGTATGCGGATATTTGATATTTTAGAAGTGTACTTACAAGTGTAGATTCGAGGCAAAATTGTCCTGATTTCACCTGGGAGATGAGATGCTCTGGCTGAAACGCTTCTGGCCGCTGCTTCTTGGCATATTATATCTGGTCAGTCCCATAGATGCGATTCCCGACACCCTATTGGGATTGGGCTGGACTGATGACATTGTAGTGCTCCTTCTCGCATATTGGTTTTTCAAACGAGTCCTACCCGGGGGCTACCGACAAACTGGCAGCTACCATTCCGGCAGACCAGGGCAGGGGGAATCGGAACCAAGAGCAGGAGCGGGAAAAGATCCCTACGAGATTTTAGATGTCTCCAGGAACGCAACTCCAGAGGAAATCAAGAGTGCTTATCGTAAGAAGGCTCAGCGATATCATCCGGATCGGGTCGCGCATCTAGGCGATGAATTTCAGCAGTTAGCCAAGCAAAAGTTTCAAGAGATCCAAGAAGCGTATGAGATTCTATCAAATGGCACTGGTTAAACCGCTCAAAGCCTTGATTCATTTAAAATTTAGGCACTTTAGATCATTTTAGTTCACTTTAGGCATTTATTTTTTGGAGGGGATTCACCTATGCTAATAGATAGGGTTCACCTGAACCTGGTGAACATCGAATGTATGCCCACCTCGACCAAGTTCAATGCCATCATTGATCTGGAGACAGATATCGGTGATCTCTTGCCCTATCTTGCCACGGAAATCCGAGGTTGCACCTATTTCCATGGCACAAACGAGCTCAACTATATGGAGCGGGGTCACATAATCGCTATCCGACCGAAACAGATAACAGTAACCGCTCTACAGGATGAGGCGGAAGCCCGGCAGGTGTGTGAAGAGCTGAAAAGAATGATCAATGGGGTTCACGAGCGTCGCGACAGCATTACGCCGACCTGGCGCAAACAGGCCCGTATCGATCCTCTCAGCGTTTACCGTGAGCTTCCCCAGACCAATTGTGGAGAATGCGGTGAGCCCACCTGTATGGCCTTTGCTGCAAGGGTGGTGAGTAGAGAGATGCCAGCAGGTTACTGTGGTCCACTGCTGCTGCAAGAATACGAAAGCAATCGAGAACGACTCTGGGGGATGCTCGAGCAAGCAGAGTACGACGTGGAGTAAAGAGATTTTGGATTTCGGATTGCGGATTTCGGATTGTGAAAAACAAGATTTCTTGACTTGCTCTGCCTAATTCGATCTAAGCATCTCCTGCGGTCTCGAATTGGTAGATCTAAATCCGCATTCCGAAATCCGAAATCTACAATCCCCTGGGGGGTCTCGTGACTCAGAAGAATGAAGAAATGGAGTTTAATCAGCGGGATCTGGTACGAATTCACACGGTGGAGAATCGCTTTGAGGCTGATCTGTTGGTTCAGGCACTGCGTCAGGAGAACATACCAGTGCTACTTCGCCGTTTTGAAGAGACTGCTTATGATGGTCTCTTTGTAACGCAAATGGGCTGGGGTGCCATTCTGGTGCCAGGGGACTATGAGGAAGAAGCAGCACGTGTCATCAGTCGAGTATTAGGAAGCATTACTCATGGTGTTTTAGGAGAGTCGGTCACTGGCGAGGAAGAGTAGGAGACGGAAGGCAGGAGACACCCGCCTTCGCCAAGGCTACGGCGTGGCAAGGAGGACAGAGGACAGAAGGCAGCAGGCAGCAAGAACTCAGAGGATGAAGCCAGAGGTCGGAGATCAGAGGACAAGGCGTATATTTCGGATTTCGGATTGGGGATTTAAAAACAAGAAGTCAGGAGTCAGAATCCAGAATTCAGGAGAAAAGCAAGGAAAATTGAGTTCCTCTAAACTAGTGGCTGACGACTATTGGATTCTTTTATT
>Ga0210128_1000033_pt1 | contig 16339 bp, 13 predicted proteins | sample Tolay_CordB_D2_FD_185579 | JGI IMG/M metagenome (GOLD analysis project Ga0210128, IMG submission 185579) | Wetland microbial communities from the San Francisco Bay, California, USA, that impact long-term carbon sequestration - Tolay_CordB_D2... | ecosystem: Environmental > Aquatic > Marine >... | reverse complement strand
CGCAGGGGCTTTCACCCTTTGACGCCGCCTGCATGGGAGTCTACTGCCATGGCAAGGCAGCTGACCGCTTGGCTAGGCGCTGGGGTGAGCAGGGTATGCTGGCCACAGATCTGCTGCCGGAAATACCCATAATACTGAAATCGTTGACTGAACAAAACAGCAAGTAAGGGAAAATGCCTAAAGTGTCTAAAATGCTACAGGTAAGCAGTAAGCGGTGAGCAGTAAGCAGTGCACTTGGTTCCTTGATCGTCCATTGCTTGACGATTAGTTCGCCGCGTCTCCGATTCTCCGCGTCCCCGCGTCGTTCCAATCTGTCTAGTGCCTAGTGCCTAGTTTGGACTTTTAGCCGACCAGAGTCGATGGCAGATGACATATCTTACCAAACCTGGACTACCCTGACATCAACCCCAGGAGAAACCGAATCCCTAGCCGAGCGACTAGGCCGGTTACTCGAGCCAGGTGATGTGATTGCCTTGGTGGGGGAATTAGGCAGCGGCAAGACTCTTTTCTCTCAAGGACTGGCCCGGGGATTAGAGGTACCTGAGAGGTTCTACATTACCAGCCCAACCTTTGCCATCATAAACGAGTATCCCGGAAGAATAGCCTTCTATCATCTTGATTTGTACAGAGTTGACAGCGTTGCGGAGCTTTCTGAACTCGGGCTCGAAGAGATCCTTTACGGGCAGGGGGCAGTGGCAATTGAATGGGCTGAGCGCTTAGGTGAGAATCTGCCGGAAGAGCGGCTGGAAGTTCACCTGGCATTTAGTGATGAAACCAGTCGAAGCCTTATCTTCCATGCGTTCGGGGCGAATGCGGAACAGCGTCTGGCAACACTCGTCTTCTCATATGAAAGCGCCGACGAGAAATCCTAAATCTCCAATCTCCAATCCCTATTTTTCCATTGACACTTGCCTGCGTATCGGTCATCCTAAAAATTTTACAGAGGGAATCTTCCGGATCCGCATAGGCTATGGCGGCAAGGCTCTACCGCGGTCTTGTAACTACAGCCAAAACCGATATGAAATATCCGGGCCGAGTTTCTGATATTGAGGGGGAGCTAGCGCAATGGCGCTGATCGTTCAAAAATACGGCGGAACTTCGGTGGCCAACACCGAGAGAATCAAGGAGGTGGCTGAGCGTGTCATCGCAACCCGCAATGCCGGTCATGACGTGGTGGTGGTGCTTTCTGCCATGGCCGGAGAAACCGACAGGCTCATTCAGTTAGCCCAAGAGGTATCTGAGCAACCGGACCCCCGGGAACAGGACGTGCTGCTTGCTACGGGTGAGCAAGTCACCATATCCCTTTTCAGTATTGCCGTAAAGCATATGGGGCACGAGGCCCAGTCTCTGTTGGGCCATCAGGCGCGAATATACACGGACCACGCTCATGGTCGGGCGCGCATAAGTGAAATTCGCACTGAACCGATCTGGCATAACATCTACAAAGGTTGTATTCCGGTTATCGCTGGATTTCAGGGTCTAGATGGAAGGGGTAACATTACCACTCTTGGCAGGGGGGGCTCAGACACCACGGCCGTTGCCGTGGCTGCTGCCCTCGCTGCTGATGTTTGCGAGATCTACACTGATGTGGCTGGAGTGTACACCACTGATCCCAACATCTACCATAAGGCGAGGAAGTTGCAGCGCATCTCTTACGATGAGATGTTGGAAATGGCCAGCATGGGGGCCAAGGTGTTGCACATTCGCTCGGTGGAATTTGCCAAGAAATTCAATGTACCAGTCCACGTGCGCTCTTCATTTGAGGATGAGTCTGGTACTATGGTGGTTAAGGAGGAGAAGGCCATGGAACAAGTCATGGTTTCTGGTGTCGCTTACAGCAAGGGTGACGCCCGCATCACGCTGGCAGGACTACCTGATGTACCCGGTGTTGCCGCCCGGATATTCACCGAAATTTCCCAAAAAGGCATCGTGGTAGATATGATTATTCAGGGAAGCACCGGCGACACGAGCCTGGCCAATCTGAGTTTCACCGTTCCCCGGCTTGATCGTCAGGCCGCTATTCGTGTCCTGGAGGGGATGCAAAAAGAGTGGACAGACTTGGATATCTCCAGCGATGAGAATATTGCCAAGATATCTGTCATCGGGGTGGGCATGCGTCACCATGCCGGAGTCGCCGCCAAGATGTTTCAAGCGCTGGCCAACGAGCGCATCAATATTCATATGATCAGCACCTCGGAAATTAAGGTTTCCTGCGTGATAGACGACAGTCACACGGCCAAAGCGGTACAGATTCTCCACGATGTTTTTGAGCTGGACAAGCCACTGCAGCATGAGATCCCGGAGTAGGACGGGGGTTGATTCTTTCATAACCTGTTCCCATGAGTTACACTGTGTTGTGGCCCAAAAACGAGAGAGGGTAGAAGGCACTAGGCACCAGGCAGATTGGAACGACGCGGGGACGAGGAAAAGAGGAGACGAGGCGAACGTTGTTTTGGTCTAATATCTTGTAGCAATGCGCCCTTATAATTTTAGACATTTTAGATCATTTTAGACACTTTAGGCATTCCAGCAACTAGTAAGGAAACGCCGGATACATTGCGCCAATAAAGAGATAGGAAAGAAATATGCGAAAGATAGAGATCTATGACACTACCTTGAGGGATGGGACTCAAGCCGAGGACTTTAACCTTTCCCTGGAAGATAAGATTCGCACTTCCAAGAAGCTTGACGAGCTGGGCATACATTACATCGAAGGCGGCTGGCCGGGATCAAATCCGAAGGATGTGGCCTATTTCAAGGAAATCAAGAACTACGAGCTGAAACATGCGAAAGTCGCAGCCTTCGGCAGCACACACAATCCTCGCGCTTCAGCGGATAAGGACCGCAACCTGGGTGCGCTGCTCAAAGCAAAAACCGAGGTAATTACCATCTTTGGCAAGAGCTGGAATGTGCATGTGCGCGACGCCCTACGTACCACACTTAAACGAAATCTGGAAATTATCCACGACTCTCTGGCCTTTCTGCGGCCGAAGGCATGGAAACTGTTTTACGATGCCGAACACTTCTTTGATGGCTTCAAGGACGACCCTGAATACGCACTTGCCACCCTCAAATCAGCGCTGAAAGCAGGGGCCGACTGTCTTGTTCTCTGTGATACCAATGGCGGAACCCTTACCACAGAACTGCAGAAGATCATTCGGCGGGTCAAAAAGGAGATCCCCAAGGCGGAGTTGGGCATACACACTCACAACGACTCAGAGTTGGCTGTGGCCAACTCGCTGGCGGCTGTGGAGTTGGGTGCAAACCATGTTCAGGGTACCATGAACGGGGTAGGCGAGCGCTGCGGCAACGCCAATCTTTGTAGTATTATCCCAGCCATCAGACTCAAGATGAAGCTGGATTGCATCTCGGATGAGCAGCTCGGCAAATTGCGCGAGAGTTCTCGGTACATCCTTGAACTGGCCAATATCAGACCGTTCAGGTACCAGCCCTATGTGGGAAGGAGTGCATTTGCCCACAAGGGTGGGATACATGTGGCCGCAGTTGAGCGCAACCCGAAAACCTACGAGCATATGGACCCGGAGCTGATCGGCAACCGCCGACGAGTTCTGGTGTCAGACCTTTCCGGACGGAGCACCATTAAACAGAAGGCTGAGCAGTACGGCCTGAAGATTTCCAGCAAGGATCCCGTTGCCATGCAGATTTTGGAGGAGCTTAAACAGCTGGAACACGAGGGTTTTCAGTACGAGGCGGCGGAAGGATCTTTCGAATTACTGCTGAACAAGGCAGTGGGGAAGGTGAAACGATATTTTGAGCTCGTTGGCTTCAGAGTTCTGGTGTCCAAAACGGATGAAGGCCAGCCGTCGGAGTCTGAGGCCACCGTCATGGTAAAAGTCGGTGGCAAGGTGGAGCACACTGCTGCCACGGGAGTAGGGCCGGTGAATGCGCTTGACAGTGCGCTGCGCAAGGCCCTGGAGAAATTCTATCCGCAGCTCGCAGAGATGAGACTCAACGATTACAAAGTAAGGGTCTTGCCCGGTAAAGAAGGAACCGCTGCCAAAGTCCGGGTGCTCATCGAGTCGGTGGACCGAGAGGGTGTGTGGGGCACGGTAGGAGTTTCCGAGAACATTCTCGAGGCGAGCTGGTTGGCTCTGGTAGACAGCATCAACTATAAGATGTTCAAGGACGAGAACAGACGATAATCATAGGGAAGTACCACGTCCAAAGGATATTTCAGCCCGGTATGAGATGAATCGTTTTTCTCGCTCGCAAGCGGCCATCATCATTCTGCTGTCGCTTCTTATCCTGACCTTCTATGGGTGGCGCCATTACGCCCACAATCGCCAAGGTGGAGAGTCCTCTCTATTTCTTCCCACGGAATTAATCATCCAAGTGAGCGGTGAGGTTCGGAATCCTGGAATATACTTCTTCGATCCACCCGTCACCGTAAGTGAGACGGTGGCTGGAGCTGGGGGACTACTTCCGCAGTTGAATCCGGAGCCAGGGTGGACAAGAGTGGAAGTTGCTCATGCCAGACGTGTGCACATCACGACTACTGGCGATGGCCTGGCGCGGTTGCGTCTGGGATGGATGGAGGTATCTAGTCGGCTGGCCCTGGGAGTGCCGCTGGATCTAAACCAAGCATCGGCAGCAGAGTTGGCCCAGGTGCCAGGAATAACTCAGACCTTGGCCGAACGTATCGTGGCTCAAAGGAACCGTCTTGGTGGGTTTTCCAAGTTGGAAGATCTTCGTGCTGTGAAAGGTATTGGTCCGGTAACACTAAAACGGCTGCGGCCGTCTTTGACAGTAGGCACCAAGGACTAGGCACTTTAATGATTTCGGATTTCGGATTTCGGAATGAGGAATTGAAAGCAAGGAGCCAGCCCTTCGACAGGCTCAGGGCAGGTAGTCAGAATCCAGGAGACAATGATTTCGAATGTCGGAATGCGAAACTGGGAACCCGCCCGAAGGGTGGGAGTCCGAAGGACAATTGCGAATTTTAAAATCTCACATCTCACATCTCACATCCCACATCTTAAATCCGCAATCCGCAATCCACAATCCGCAATCGCTAGAGTCTTCTCACTCGAATTGAACGTCGCCTTTCTATGGGTATTTCCATAGTAACCGTAGTTCCCTCCCCGACCGTACTCTCAATCTTGATGGTTCCGTCGTGGTCGTTGATGATACGCTGACTTATGGTAAGACCGAGGCCTACGTGCTCATTTTTTGTGGAGAAAAGCGGGTCGAAAACGAGAGGTAAATCATCTGGTTTGATACCGCAGCCATTGTCACTGACGCTGAAGTGGATGCGGTCTTCAATGGCGGTTACCTGGATAGTGACCTCCACAGTGGGATCGCCTGATTCCAGCGCATTGGTGATTACGTTGGCTAGACCTCTGGCCATAAAGTCCACATCCATAAAGGCGCTTAGCGACTGTAGCTCTTCAGCAGGCGGTGTATCCCATTTTGAGGCTGCTGCCTTTAAGGGTTCCGGAATCATATTCAGAGCTCGGTTCAGCAATTGCTCAAAATTATCATGTGCCAGGGCGGGAAATGGTAGAGTTGTAAAATCTGCGAGGTTCCTCAGTAGTTTATCCAACCGGCTGGCTTCTTGATAGATGATTTCCTGATAAAGTTGTTTGTCGCTCTCGTCAAGCCCTTTCCTGAGCAACCGGGCGGCAAAGCCACCTATCGCCGCAATCGGGTTGCGGATGTGATGAGCCAACTGATCCACGACTTTTGCCATGGACCGCACTCTTTGGGTCTCCATGAGTTCACGCTGGAGAGTTTTCAAGGTGCCAATATCCTGAATAGCGGCTATGAGAATATCCTGCGCGCCGCTTCGGTAGAGGAAGGTGGTTATATAGGCGAAAAACTCTCGGTTCTTTTTGTCGCGCAAGAGCGCCTCACCCTCAAACCTCCCTTTTTCTCTGGTTAGTTTGACTATATTGGGCAGGAATATCTCACAATCGTCCTCCAAAAACATGCATGAGATTGAACTGTCTCGCCATTCGCCTGCTCCGAACTCCAGCAGCTGTTCGGCAAAATTGTTGGCAAATATAATTTGTCCGCCAGGCTCAAACAGGACAATTCCATGGGGGATCGAGTGCAGAATTGCTTGAAGCAGATCCCGATCGAGAGAGTTGGGGTCAGTCATTACTACTTCCCAGGAGGGTTCACTGCAGCACAAAGGAAAAATACAGGGTGATTCTAGAACGGAAAGGAGTTTGAGTCAACGGGCTAGGCCGAGTTATTCAACATCGAAAATCAGGTCCTCAGGGGGCTAGTCCAGGATCCAGCCTCTTTTGTATTTTAAATGTCGAAACTGGGGACCCGCCCGCAGGGTGGGGAGTCCGAAGGACAATATCGAACAAGGAATTTCGAACAGCAGAAGTTCTTAAAAGATAAGACAATGTTTTTCACTTCGATATTCTGCGGTTCCTTGTTCTGCGGTTCTGCTGTTCATATTCTTGGCGAATTCATAACTGATAGTTGAATGCTGAGCGCCAACCGGGGAGACCGGAGTCGGCGGCTTTGTAGTTCCCTCAGGGGGCAGCCTAAAGGCGGGTGCTTCCCCGAACAGTGGGACCTTCGATGGGCTTGGTCAGATCGCATGGAGCATAGGGAAAATCAAAAGTCTTTCACTCTATGCACTTTTTACCAATAGCCCGATCAATGCAGGCTAGCCACCTATGGCAACCATGGGACGATTTTGGCATTTGCGAAAGACGTCAGACTGCATACAATGTTTCTCGGGTTTGTTGTCAATGGAAGCTCTAAGAATTTGAGATAGGTCAGCGTCTGTAGCACCTTGACGGAGGGGGGATTTAATGTCCACTTCCTGATCAGAAAAAAGACAGTTGCGCAGCTTGCCGTCGGCAGTGAGACGGATGCGGTTACAGGATGGACAAAAGTGGTGACTGATAGGGCTGATAATGCCGACGACGCCTTTCGCATCAGGCCAGCGAAAATGGCGCGCCGGGCCGTTGGTGTGCTGGGCAGTAATCTGCTCCAGTGGGGCCAATGTCTGGAGACTGTTGAGGATATGGTCGGCGCTAACGTAGTGCTGGTTAACCCACTCGCTATCGTTGTTAAAGCCCATGAATTCTATAAAGCGAATATGATAAGACCGATCGAGGGTTAATTTCGCCAAATCCAAAATTTCGTCGTCGTTGATTCCCCTCATCACCACTACATTGATCTTTATTGGACTGAAGCCGACGTTTTCGGCCGACTCAATACCGCGCCAGACCCGCTGGAACTCATCGCGGCGGGTGATGCGCAAAAATTTCTGAGGCTGAAGGGTGTCGAGACTGATATTGATGCGGCGAATACCGGCATTGTACACGTCCTGGGCAAGCTCTTCCAGCATGACTCCGTTGGTGGTGAGACTGAGGCTTTGCAGTCCGGGGAGTGCTGCCAGGCGGCTACAGAAGTCAGTGACCCCTTTGCGTACCAGTGGCTCACCGCCTGTGAGTCGAACCTTGGTTATTCCCATATCCACTGCTACTTGAATGAGGTGGAGGAATTCTTCATACGACAGAATGTCATCGTGATCCAGCTTGGGTGATCCACCTAGTGGCGTGCAGTAAATACAACGGAGATCACAACGGTCGGTGATTGAGACCCTAAGATAGTCAATTGGTCGTTGGTAGCGATCGATGAGCAGGGTCATGCTAACTTCCAAGAGCTAAACGTGCGCTGTCTTACGGTCTCCGAGTGAAGGGTTCCTTTATGTCACTTTTGACATAATAAGAGAGCGGGTTATTGAAGTCAAGGAATTTGGCGCATGCGCGGTAGGCAGTTTTCTCATTTATCATTGCGCATTTATCATTGCGCATTTATCATTGTGCATTTATCATTAAACATCGGAGATGATATTTATGGCATCACGTCATCTAAATCCGCAATCCGAAATTCCAAATCCGAAATCGGAATTGCAAAGACTATGAAGACTTAAAGGAAAACCTTTGATCGTACTGGGAATAGAGAGCTCCTGTGATGAGACTGCTGCAGCTGTAGTGGAAGATGGGCATCGCATTCTCTCGAGCGTGGTTTCCTCTCAAATTGGTATTCATCGCCCTTATGGAGGTGTGGTGCCGGAGCTGGCCTCAAGGCAGCACGTGAAGGTGATTATCCCGGTGGTTTCCGAAGCGCTTCAGAGAGCGGACCTCGACATGTCCGGTGTTGATGCCATCGCCGTTACTCAGGGACCAGGACTGGTGGGCTCACTTCTCGTGGGGATTGGAGTGGCCAAAGGGCTGGCGTATGCCACCGGTAAACCACTGGTTGCCGTAAATCATCTAGAGGGCCATATTTTGGCTGCTTTTTTGGAGGAATCACCACCTTCTTTTCCATTAATTGCTCTGGTGGTCTCCGGGGGTCACACTAACCTATATTATGTAAAAGATTACAGTAATATAACCCTGATAGGCCGCACCCGTGATGATGCTGCCGGCGAGGCTTTTGACAAGGTGGCCAAGTTTCTGGATCTTGGGTACCCTGGCGGGGTGGTCATTGATGAGCTGGCCCGCAGTGGAAATCCCAGCGCCGTTTCTTTTCCCAGGGCTTACCTGGAGAAAGACTCCCTGGATTTTAGCTTCAGTGGTATCAAGACTGCGGTAGTCAATTTCGTCCGAAAATATGTGGATTCCAATCAGGGTGACGGTATTGGGATTTATGGAAACAGTGGTGCCTCGGCAAAACAACTCCCTGTTCAGGTTGCCGATATAGCAGCCAGCTTCCAGGAGGCGGTGGTTGATGTTTTGGTGGTTAAAACCTGTGCTGCGGCTCAGCGCTTTGATGCAAGTCAGGTGGTGGTGGCTGGTGGGGTGGCCGCCAATAGCCGCCTTCGGGAGCGTCTACGGGAGGAGGTCGCCAGACTGGGTTTACCGTTGATGTTGCCCAGAGCGGAGCTGTGCACTGACAACGCAGCCATGGTTGCTGCCGCTGGTTTTCACCAGTTAAAAAAAACCGGCGGCAGCTGGGATCTGGATTTTGACGCCATTTCTCGCTGGCCGGATCTTCCAGCTAGTAGCTAGCAGCCGGCAGTAAGCACTCTGAGTGCGAGCGCTAAGGGCGTCATTCCGGAAGTCGCGAAGTGACTATCCGGAATCCAGAAAAAACAATATCTAACTGGATACCGGATTTCGTCCGCCGTAGGCAGACTCGTCCGGTATGACGTCTCGGATGGAAAGAAATTAAGGAGACCCATAGCCATGTCTGAGAATGTTGGCAAGATATTATTAACCGGAGCCACGGGTTTCGTGGGCGGTCGATTGCTCCATGCCCTCACTGGTCACGGCATAGAAGTTCGCTGTTTAGTGCGCTCGCCCGAAAGGCTGCGGGAACGTCTCTTTCCTGAGGAAGAAGTTGAAATTGTTACGGGCGACTTGCTCAAACCGGAAACTCTGGACAAGGTCCTGGACGGAATTGAGGTGGCCTTTTATCTGGTCCATTCCATGGGAGGCCGCACCATCGGAGAAAACAAGGTCTTTGCGGAAAGGGATCGAATTGCGGCGGAAAATTTTATCCGTGCTGCGGATAAGGCCGGAGTGAGTCGTGTCATCTACCTGGGCGGTCTTGGTGAGACCGGCGATCAACTTTCCAAGCATTTAGCTAGTCGGCAGGAGGTGGCAGAGATCCTTTCCTCGGGGCGGGCGCAAACAACCGAACTGCGGGCGCCAAACATTATGGGAGCCGGCGGCGCACCCTTTGAGATGCTTCGCTCCCTGGTGGAGCGGTTACCGGTAATGGTCTGCCCCAGATGGATTGAAACTCGAGCCCAACCCATCGACATCCGGGACATGGTTCTCTACCTCATTGGTTGTCTTCGGGAGCCTGCCACCACCGGTCTGTCATTGGATGTGGGTGGCCCTGAAATCCTTTCCTACCGAGATATGATGGAGATCTATGCCCGGGTACGAGGGCTGAAGCGACTGATTATTACAGTGCCGGTGCTCACTCCTCGTCTCTCCACCTACTGGGTTAACATGGTGACGCCGGTACCGTCGGGAATCGTCAATCCACTGGTGGAAGGCTTGCGAAATGAGGTTATTTGCCGGGACAACCGCATCCATGAACTCATACCCATCGAGCTCACGACTTTTGAGCAGTCAATTTGCAACGCTTTGCAGGAAGTTGAGAAAGGGCCGGGAAAGCTCGTGTCCCGACAGGCGTGCTTCCTGAAATAAAAAAACTCCACGCCTATTCGCCTTGCCTGCGCAGCTGAGGTGAAAAAGGCATCATGATAGATTGTGCTTTATGTAACTGTTAACGTCAAATTTCGCTTTGCAGCCACCATAACTCATGTAGCGGATCTTGCCAAAAATGGGGCGCTCCTTCCAGGCTCGGTCGTGGACTCCACCTACACTCCAGGCAATGCCAACATAGCCGTTTGTATCTCGGCCGTCGAGTTCATATTTATCGTTGAGCAGGATGGCAACTTCCAGTGCCTCTTCTGGAGAACCAGTCCATTCAAGGATCTTCTTGGCCCAATACATCCTCAGGTAGCCGTGCATTTTTCCTCTGTGAACCATTTCCATTTGTGCAGCATTCCAGAGGTCATCGTGGGTCTTGCCATCCTCAAACTGCTCCAGGGAATAAAGATATTCTCTCTTGTCACCACGATGTTCGTTCAGGGTTTTCTGGGCCCATTCCGGGAATCCTGCGAACCGGTCATAATCTGGATTGTAAAAGCAAAAATTATCCGAGAGTTCACGGCGGACAATGAGTTCTTCCAAAAAACCATCCTTTGACTCTTTGTTCACCTTCTTTTTTTTCAGCTGCAAAGCCACCCGCTGCGCTGAGATCTGGCCGAAATGGAGGTACGGAGAAAGGTTCGATACACCATCTTCAGTGGGATCATTTCTCCTGGAAGCGTACGCTGAAAGTTTTTTGGTCAGAAAACGATCCAGAGTTGCAGCTGCTGCCTTTTCACCTGGCAATAACCAATCAATCTCCGGGACGGAACGATCAATTTTCAGGGATATTTCGGCTTCGTCCCAGTTTGTCTTCTTCACTTTTTTAGGCCAAGGAAAGGGATGTTTCTGCGCCAGCGGAAAATCCTTTAAAAACTCGGGGAGGGCACGATGGATCTTCGGGCGCAAGGTATAGGCGGCGTATTCTTTTTTGCTTGATGCCTCCCAGCAGGGAACAATGTTGCGACCGTCCACCTCGTAAATTCTAGACTTGATATGCGCTGCGACCTCTTTTTTCCATTGTTGTTTGATTCGCAAAGGATCAAAGTCAGTCACCAGGCCGCCGATGTGGTGTTTTACTAAAAATGCTGGAAGCTCCTGCTCCGGAGAGCCAATAAGGAGGAAAAATGGTATGTTCAGTTCCGCCAGGTGATTCTCCACCTCTTGCAAACCTTTGAGCATAAAACCGTACTGTCTCGAGGTCGCATTGAGAAAACGTGGCACCAGGGAAAAAACCACACCGAGAGACACTTTTCGCTCCAGCGCCAATTCCTGGGCAAAAAGGAGAGCCCAATTGTCGTTGACCCTTTGGTCCCGACTCATCCAGTACAGAACCGAACCGCTGCCTATTGAGCCCTGTTTTACTATTCTCACCCGTCTGGGATCAACCATCACGCTATTTCCTGTAAAGGGGACAACCTTGTTCATTTAATCGATGATTCCTTCTTTCAAGGCATGAAGATGTGGAACCGGGACCGACAGACAATTGTCTCTATATGAATTGTAAGTGAAGCGATACGAGATTCCGCTGTTGCCCTGTTGCTTCATGACCTCCCAGCCTTGAACCAAGTAGGGGCACTCGTCGTTAAAGCACACATACATGAAATCCACGTCCCATTGAGTAAACGGGCTCTGGGGGACGGCCCATTTTAGCATGCTTTGCTCACAATGAGGGCACCTGAGAGTATGCTTCACTGCTGCTTTTCTGCGCTGCAGCTCCTCTGGGTCGGGAGTATATTCATACGACTCAGCCGAGGTAGGTCGGGGCCTTTCTTGCCTTTTGTCACCCTTCTTCTCAGCGTAGACCGCGTATATGGGGTCGCTGGGAATTCCAAGGTGAGCATACTTGTCATCCTTGGGCCGTGGCTTGCCCTTGGACGTAAACAGTTGTGGCCGAGTAAATGTTCCATTCCGGGTGAAGAACTCTTCCACCAGGAGTATGCGCTCTCTCTCTGAAGACTGACGCCAGATCTTTACCGCCTTTTGCTCAAACAGCCGGCTGGAAAAGATTACCAGAAACAAACCCCCTGGCTTGAGAATTCTGTTGACCTCTCGGAAAACGTCAAAGGGCTTGGTCATATAGTCAACCGACACCACATTGAGCACCACGTCAAAAGTGTTGTCTGGGAAGGGTAAAGAAGGATCTTTATTCAAGTCGTGATAAACCCAATCAGTGAGGGTTTCGTTGCGCGCGAGCTCGTTGCGGTTGAGACCAAGTCCCACAACTGTCTCCGCCTGAATGGTGGGTGGAATGTGGGAGTCCCAGCTGGCCATCAAGTCCAAGATGGCCGGAGTCTTCTCGATGACAAGTTCTTGAATAATTTTTTCCACGGTTGACAAGGCAAGGGAGTCCAAATGCTTAACAAATCGATCCCTAGAATAGAATATGGAATCATCGGATTCGTCCAACCGGGAAAATGAATCTTCACTAAAAGCGAAGCTTGGGCGAGAAGAAGATTCTGTCACAGCATTGCGCTTCTCAGCCTGTCCCTCTTTCATCTCATTCATCCTACCTTTGTATTCCGCCAGGTTCACATCTTTTTCATCCTGATTGGAAAGCCTAAAATCAGGGGCCTTATCCCCTGCATGTAATTTGGTCATGTAGCAGCTCCTTCCAAACGAATATCCGTAATCAGTATGTGGAAAAAGTAATCAGGCTACCTTTTTTGTCAATGCGCAGGCAGAAGGCAAGAAACGACAACCAGCAAAAGCAAAGTGTTATTGCAACCTCCCCGAGAGATATGTCCAGAGGAACTTCCTCTCTACACAATTTCTAGGATGATGCAGATTGATTGCCCCTTTTCGGGGTTGACAAATAGGATTTACTACGATATAAGTTGGCATCCTATTCTGAAATCTTTAAAAGAGAGTGAAGATTCGATGGCGTTATCTGCTAAGTACCACTCCATTTTTCTCTAATCCAAACGGTCACAGTCTATATGAATGCCCGAAGAGATAGGACAGAAGAGAGGCTGCTTTCCTTCGAAAGTATCTGCCGCGAACATGGGTTGAGCATAACCCCTCAGAGAGTTGCAATTTATAAAGAGCTAGTTTCCTCTCCAGATCATCCATCTGCCATTTCGATCTTTAACAAGGTGAGGGAATACTATTCGAACATTTCATTAGACACAGTCAACCGAACCCTTTTAACTTTTCAAAAGATCGGCCTGGCCAAGGTAGTTGAAAGCTCCGGGGACCCGAAGCGTTTTGACCCTAACCTAGAGCCGCACCATCATTTCAGATGCATCAGCTGTGGAGAGATTATAGATTTTCGTGATGAGTTCTACGATGCTCTGGAGATTCCTGCCGAAATCAAAGAAAAGTTTGTTGTCTTGGAGAAAAAGGTACATTTGGAAGGATTTTGTGATCAATGCAGAGCAACCTGAAAGATTATCAACGAAAGGAGGAAACTTTATGAATGAAGATAGCAAGTGCCCGGTAACGGGATCCACTGCCAGCGGTGGTAAGTCGAACCGTGATTGGTGGCCGAACCAGTTGAACCTCAAGATTCTTCATCAGCACTCTCACATGAGCAATCCGATGGGCGAGGAGTTCAACTACGCTGAGGAATTCAAGAAACTCGACCTGCCAGCCCTGAAGAAGGACCTCTATGCGTTGATGACCGACTCGCAGGACTGGTGGCCGGCTGATTACGGTCACTACGGGGGGCTATTCATCCGGATGGCGTGGCACAGCGCAGGCACATACCGCATGGGCGATGGCCGCGGGGGCGGAGGATCCGGGAACCAGCGCTTTGCGCCCCTCAACAGTTGGCCGGACAACGTGAACCTCGACAAGGCGCGTAGGCTGCTCTGGCCAATCAAGCAGAAATACGGCAGCAAGATCTCCTGGGCCGATCTCATGATCCTCGCCGGCAACTGCGCGCTTGAGTCGATGGGATTCAAGACCTTCGGCTTTGGCGGCGGGCGCGAGGACATCTGGGAGCCGGAGGAGGACATCTACTGGGGTGCCGAAGAGGAATGGCTGGCTACGAGCGACAAGCCCAAGAGCCGTTACAGCGGCGACCGGGATTTGGAAAACCCCCTGGCGGCCGTGCAGATGGGCCTGATCTACGTGAACCCGGAAGGCCCGGACGGCAACCCGGATCCGGTCGCCTCCGGCCGTGACGTCCGCGAGACCTTCGCCCGCATGGCTATGAACGACGAAGAGACCGTTGCGCTCGTCGCCGGTGGACACACCTTCGGCAAGTGCCATGGCGCCGGTGATGCGTCGCATGTGGGTCCCGAACCCGAAGCCGCCCCCATCGAAGAGCAGGGCCTTGGCTGGAAGAGCAGCTTCGGCAGCGGCAAAGGCGGCGATACGATCAGCAGCGGCATCGAGGGCGCCTGGAAACCGAACCCGACCAAATGGGACTCGGGCTATCTGAGGGTGCTGTTCAAATACGACTGGGAACTGCTCAAGAGCCCGGCCGGTGCACACCAATGGCTGGCCAAAGACGTGGACGAAGCGGACATGATCGTTGACGCGCACGATCCGTCGAAGAAGCATCGGCCGATGATGACCACGGCGGACCTCTCGCTGAAGTTCGACCCGATCTACGAGCCGATCGCGCGGCGCTACCTGAAGAACCCCGAGGAATTCAAGGACGCCTTTGCCCGGGCCTGGTTCAAGCTGACCCACCGAGACATGGGCCCCCGCTCGCGCTATCTCGGCCCGGAGGTTCCGGAGGAGGAACTGGTCTGGCAAGACCCGGTGCCAGCAGTCGATCATGAGCTGATCGACGAGAAGGATATCGCGGACCTCAAGGGCAAGATCCTTGCCTCGGGACTGTCTGTCTCCCAACTGGTCTCCACTGCCTGGGCGTCGGCATCCACGTTCCGCGGCTCCGACAAGCGCGGTGGGGCGAACGGGGCGCGCATTCGTCTTGCACCGCAGAAGGGTTGGGAAGTCAACCAGCCTGATCAACTGGCCAAAGTGCTGGGTATCCTCGAGGGAATCCAACAGGAGTTCAACAGCGCGCAGTCCGGCGGCAAGAAGATCTCGCTCGCCGATCTGATCGTGCTGGGTGGTTACGCAGGTGTCGAGCAAGCTGCGAAGAATGGTGGTCACGATGTTACCGTACCCTTCACGCCGGGGCGCACGGATGCGTCGCAGGAACAAACCGACGTGGTATCGTTCTACGTACTCGAACCGTCTGCAGACGGATTCCGCAACTACCAAAAGAAAAAATACGCCGTCTCGGCAGAGGAAATGCTGGTTGATCGGGCGCAACTGCTGACACTGACTGCTCCTGAGATGACGGTTCTCGTTGGCGGTATGCGCGTCTTGAATGCTAACTTCGGACAGTCCCAGCACGGCGTCTTCACCAAGCGGCCAGAGACGCTCACCAATGACTTTTTCGTGAATCTGCTCGACATGAGCACGGAGTGGAAGGCAACCTCGGAAGACGAAGACCTGTTCGAGGGTCGTGATCGCGCAACGGGCGAAACCAAGTGGACCGGCACCCGTGTCGACCTCATCTTCGGTTCGAACTCCCAACTCCGGGCCTTGGCGGAAGTCTATGGAAGTGAGGACTCCCAGGAGAAGTTCCTGCACGACTTTGTAGCGGTGTGGAACAAGGTAATGAACCTTGACCGCTTCGACGTTGCCTGATCGCAGCATAAACGTCTTCGAGGGCTTCTGAAGCGTATTCCGAACTGCAAATCGGATGATCAAGAAGCGATAACCGCCACGAACTGACGGATGTCTTGAACGCTCACGGAGGCTATTAGCAACATATGAGGGCGGCGTTTCAATACAATCTGAAACGCCGCCCTTTCTTTAGGCCCTTACAGTCTGCTGGTCACAGAATCGGAGCCAAAAACATATAACAAGCGCCTCAAGGGTGATACCTTCCGCGTTGCTCCAGGCGCACCTTCAAGGATAATTATCCTATACACGATTTTCAGTCGCTCCTAAGAATCAACCATACATTTCGTAAGCATGATCATCCACAGCATCCTGTGGTCAATGGGTTAAGACAAACCCGGAGACAATTGCTATAGATGTTTAGTTCCTGATATTCAGGAAAACTTCACATCATAAAATCATAACTTTACCTACCCTGACTGATCCTGCCCATCGAACACTGGTAAATTGCATGAATATTTGACACCACGTGTGCAACCACTAGGAGAAGTGTTCACCTCTTGATACAACAGGAACGGGGTCAAGTC
>Ga0210128_1000032_pt1 | contig 16370 bp, 9 predicted proteins | sample Tolay_CordB_D2_FD_185579 | JGI IMG/M metagenome (GOLD analysis project Ga0210128, IMG submission 185579) | Wetland microbial communities from the San Francisco Bay, California, USA, that impact long-term carbon sequestration - Tolay_CordB_D2... | ecosystem: Environmental > Aquatic > Marine >... | reverse complement strand
TCGACTGCAACCCTCGCCGTCCTGGTATGCGTCACTTGACCCTCGATGGTGGCAGCTACCCGGTAGAGGCCGATAATATCATTTGAGACGTTCTGCTCTTCGGTGTAGTGCAAGTAACCTCTTGGCATTTGGGCTGAGTAGCGGCGGTAAATGTCGTTGATCTGCTCCCGGTCCACCCAGGGCTTGTCGGGCACTTCCTGAAAACTGATTACTAAGATAATGAGCGAGCCGGTGCTCACTGGAATACGTACCGACTCTGCAATGAATGGAATCTGCCCCATTTCTGGAAGCACTTGCGCCAGGGCCTCCGCCGCCCCTGTGGATGTGAGGATAATGTTGTTGAATATACTCCTGTTTTTCCTGAGGTCTGTGGCCCCCGCTTGCGGCAAGTGATCAAGCACCTGCTGAGAAGCGGTGCTGGCGTGGACTGTTGCCATAGAGACGGAGAGGAAACGTTTTGGCCCAAAGCTGTCGATGAGAGGCTTTAGCATAAAGGCGAGGCAGGTGGTTGTGCACGAGGCATGACTGACAATCGCGTGCCGGGTGGGATCGTAATCGATCTCATTAATACCCATGATGGTCGTGACTGCATCGTCAGGCATGGCGCTGGACTTGTCAGAGATTCTGAACGGAGCTGATACCACAACCTTCCTGGCCCCTGCGGCCAGATGGCCACGCAGCGAGCCTTTGTCGTGGTCTGCCGACAGCGTCGGATCCCGGAACTGGCCGGTGGCGTCCAGGGCCAGTTCCACACCATGGTCCAGCCAGTTGATATCTCGTGGATTTCGGTGCCGGCGGAGGATAGTGACAGCCGTCCCGTTGATCACCATTCGGCCCTTTCTCTCGTCCAGGTCCTCGATGGCCCGTTGGGCCCGACATCCATGGAGGTAGTTGTGTAAAGCCCCATACACTGAGTCTTTTTCAATGAACAGTGCAATGTCTTCCAGACTAGTGCCGGCCTCCCGACCGATGTTGACCACCACCTCGGCAAAATAGCGTCGTTCCACCTGATGCCAGAGGCTCAATTTCCCGATCCGCCCCAGGCCGTTAATACCTAATTTCATGGGAGAGGGCTCCGAAACCATTTCAAAAGTTGGCCGCGAACTCATCACACCTTCCCTCCAAGTTTACCCTAATGTTGCATACCCGTTACCACATAACATTGACAATTCCCATGCATTTTCCATTCCTTTACGCCCTGGCCCGCATTCTTAACGAACCGCCTGCCGCGACTTCGGATACGTTAAGACATCAATCGAGAGAAATCGGTTACTGGGAAACTCATTAACTGCTATTCTGTATCTCTATCACGAGCAGGCTGATGAAAAAGACTGGGAAAGCCCCCAAACGTCATACCGGACGAGACGAAGTCGAGATCCGGTATCCAGCAAACTATTGCTTTCTCTAGATTCCGGACAGTCGCTTCGCGATTTCCGGAATGACGGACTTGATGCTTACACTCAAAACATTGAGTCTTTCATCAGCCTGCTCGTGAGACGCAAGGCGGATTTTGTTTCTCCTTACACCAATAACTTATAACAAATAACGGATAATATCTAATTAACCTTTAGATCAATTGGGGGAAATGGTCGTCTTCGAGAGAATACGGGTGTAGTTTGCTACGGGTTACTGCCACATTTCCACAGTTTTGATATCGTATCGGCCATGGTAAATCGCCCCACCACGGCCATCAATGCTCAGAAAGTCTCCTGCCCGTATCTCATGGCCACCTATACGACAACGAGACTCACTCTCCCACACTTGAAGCTCGGCACAGCCCACCACACACGTCTTTTCTAGCTGGTAAGCGACGATGGCCGCATGGGAGGCGGCTCCACCCCTGGCGCTGAGAATGGCATCTGCTGCCGAGATCTCTGTTATGTCGTCTGGCACGGTATCAGACCGTATCAGAATCAAAGGGTCGCTCGGATGCTTATGGCGATAGTGCTCAATCTCTTCCAGGTCAAAAACCGCTCGCCCACTCAACGCACCCCCGCTCACCCCGATGCCGTTGCCCAGGTAAGCCTTTTCTTGCTTGATGCTCGGGGCGAAAACCGAGTAACTCCTTCTGGCGCGAAGTGCCATGTCCCTTGATTGTAAGATAAAAAGTCCCTCCTCAGTGTCGCTTTGGCAGGTGAATTCAATCTCTTGGGGTCCCCAGCCCTGCTCGTAGATGAGTTTCTCAGCGATTTCGTTGAGCCTGGCAAAGAGTTGGGGAAACAGACTTTCAAAAGAAGTCTCCTCGTTACGTCCGTTTTCCCGTCTCTGCTCCTCTGAAAGCGGCAGGGTCTGCACCAACCCTCCCACCACATCCTCTCCTTGGTTGCCGAGGGTGAAATCACCCCACAGACTAATGCGGTCATCTGTACTTTTTGGATTGTGAGTAAAGGCAACACCCGATCCCGAATCAGTGTCAAGGTTACCATAGATCATGGCCTGGACGGTTACTGCCGTACCCCAATTGTCCGAAATACCCATGATTTCCCGATATTTTCTGGCCTTCTGACTATACCATGACCGCATGACTTGATATATTGCGATCTGCAGTTGCTCGTCGGGATTGTCTGGAACGGACACACCTCGCTCCTCCAGGGTCTGTCGATAGGCCCTCACCACCTCGCGAATCTCCTCAGTGCTGAACTCCCGTTTAAGCATCCGATGGTAACGCGCTTTATAACCGTGCATGATGGCGTCAAAGGCGTCACGCTCTATATCAAAAGACATGCCCCAGGACTGAAGGAAGCGTCGATAGCAATCCCAGGCGAACCAAGGCTCACCAGTTTCTTGGATGAGTCCTGCAACAATCTCCTCGTTAATTCCCACATTCAAGAAGGTAATCATCATTCCGGGCATAGATATGGCTGCACCACTGCGCACAGACAGGAGCAGTGGTCTGGAGGGAGAGCCGAATATAGCTCCGGTGGCTGCTTCAAGGTAGGTCTTCTGCTCATTCACCCGGTGCAGGAAGTCCTCGTTTGAGGCACAGTAGTCGCTGCAGACCTGCTGGCAACGAAAAAACTCAGTGGTCACGATAAAACCGGGTGGTACAGGAATACCTTGATCTGCCAGGAGTACAAGGTTGTACCCCTTGTTGCCCAGGTGTATGAGATCGTGGGTCGCAGGATTCAACTCGTGAATGGGAGAGATCGCTTGGTGGGGATCATAGCTCATTAATAGGTCCAGGTGGCTAGAGGACAGTTCCTCTTTTTGTATGTTCAAAGTGTTGAGAATGCGACTTACAAAAGTGTCGAGGCTCTGCAGCCCCAAGGTCCCCGCCACCAGATTCCTCAGAAAGGTTTCCGAGACCTTATTGATGAATTCTGCTTGAGACTGATTCTTCTTTCCTCGCTGATATTTTGTCAGCACTTGATCAGGCCCCAGTTGGCCTATAATCAGTTGCAAGTTGTCCTGATGGGGACTGTAATAGTAGCGGTTGATGATTTCCTTGATGGCCTCGGAAAATCCTTTGAAGATATCAATGTACTGCGAGTAACTGAAACGCCTGATCTCTATTGCCTGGCTGAGGAGCTCCAACTGTTTGTTCAAGCGCTTGGAGGTGATGCCATCGATCTCCAGGGCCCGACCAAAGAAGGCAAGATATTTGCTAATTTGAACAATGGTGGCTCGGGTGATAATACGCAAATTCATGGTGGCGACCAACTCCTCAAACAGGGTGTTCGCCAGGTTTTCCAAGCGGAAGCTGAGGCCCAAAGCATCAAATTTAGGCTCGTGATAAGAGCCATACATTGAGGGAATGTTCGCCGCGATGTGGCGTTTATGATAAATGTTTTCCAGCCCAATAGACTCATGCTCGGAAAGAATAATGTCTTTGAGACCTTGTAGGTAGCTGAGGATGGCATCGAGCCTGGCGTAGATGTCAGTTTCCTCCAGGGCCTTGACCAGACTGTCCGGGCTGGGCATGCCTATCCGCTTGCCCCGCTCCAAGTGACTGCCAATCTCGCGGACACTCAGTTGGTATTTTTGTGCCAGCAACTGGTGGAATCGAATAATTAACAGGGCACGTTTCTTTTCCCGTGCAGAAACCTGGGACATCTTTGCAAGCTGTGTTTCAACTCGGGCGATGTCCATTTCCACCAACTCTTTTTCATCCGCTACTTTGTTCTCTTTGAAGAGAAATTGGAAGATCTTCTGCATATCATCAAAGTAAGGACCACTGTCTGAAACCTGCTGGAAAACTTCTTCAGGCAAGTAAGATTGTAGCAAGGCCCTGTCACCGGTGCGCCAGAACCGTATGATTTGTTGAATGAAATCGAGGAGGAGGGGGTTGCTTTCAACATGGCTTTGCTTGCGGATAAAGTGGATCACACGGTCCTTGCGATGGCACAGCTCGTCGATCTCAGTGGATACGTCGCGCAACAAACCTTCAGCTCCGATTTCGTTGAAGTAAACCGGGAAAAGCTTGGCTAGTTGCTTAACCAGACTGTAAACCTGGCGAATCGGGCTGTTGAGCTGGCGGCTCACGTCTTTTTGAAAAAGATCAGTATCCTGGACATGGACTCCTCCAAGGGACAGGTTGACCAGGAGTGCCGACAACAGCCGGGTGTTTCTTTTGGGGTCTTGCTCCACCAGATCAAGCCAGACGCGAATGTTGCGAAGGTGAGCCGGGTTGAACTGAACCTGCCATTCTTCACTAACCCCACCTACGTGGGGGAGCTCGAAGCCAAGTGAAATAGCTGAGTCAAGAAAATGGTTGATGAGAGGGGGACTCCCGGTTTTAAAGAGCTCCCTGCCAATAGTTTGCACGCATGATAAACCACTCAGGGGATAGAGTTTCTTACTCTGTTTCAGCACGTCAAAAGTGCGGGTTACGAAGGATATCAAAGCCTCGGGTGATTTCTTCCGAATAATCTGGGCCAGGGTGCGATCGACCTCTCTGAAAGCCTCTTCGTGAATGCTTTCGAGTCCTCTGGTCTCCATTATCTTGTAAAGAACGAGCACCTTGAGGTATGGGTTATCGCGGCCGAGCAGGCCTGGCAGCTTCCTATAATCGTCTACGACGTCCTTAAAGTCGGGGAACTCACTCAGCCTTTTTACCTGGTCAACATTCACTTTTCGCCTGGTGACCTTTTCCAACTCTTGATCCAGGGCACGGAAGCGCTCATGACCGATAGGGGCTAATTGTTGCGTATGTATTTCGGGACTCCACCAATCCCTTGCCAGTTCTTGAAACCATTCACCAGGGTCTTCCTGCCCCAGCCAGTATTGGTAGGTGGTCCGTAAAATTCTCTGCAACAGCGAGCAATAAGAACCATAGTCGAGTCCAGCAGGTTGGGATTCAGTCACCAAGGCGCAAGTCTTTTTCATGGAGTAGAAGCTGGTGGTGAAAAAAAAGAATTCTTCCTCGGGCATGTCTTGCATTTGCCCAAAGATTTCACTGAGAACTTTTCCATACTTCTTTGGAAGCCTGTCTGTCTCACCTGCCAATTGTTCGAGAAAAAGTATGAGGTTGTTTGCCGCCTGGCTTTTCACAGCGGGGTGCTGACCATCACCGATGGCCTCCATAAAAACCTCTGCCACTAAACGGCACACCTGAGGGCCCTGACTATGGGCAATGTAGATGGGGAAATTCTGGAGGGCATAGCGCCGTGTTTCTCGAACCACAAAATCCCAGTTGCGGTAAGGATGGTTGAGCTCTTCCAGCAGACTGTCAGTCTGCTGGAGAAGGCCCACATAGTCCAACACCACCTCTCGCATGACTTCGTACTTGGGATGGATGCGTACGTCAACCCGGGTAGCTTCCAGGTTGATTCGCAAAGCTTCCGATTTCACCTCTTCGCTTGCCACTGGGCCTCAAACTCCGGATCTCAGGGTGCCAGGTGTCAGGTTTCAGGTGTCAGGAAAAAGAAACATAGAAGCTGAAACCTGAACACTGAACACTGAAACCTTATTCATTGTTATTTGTGATTTGGAATTTCTATTTCTACAATACTTCAGCACTCCAAAACAGCTCGCAATCTTTACCGGTAAAGCCATTGAACTCTGATCTGGCCATGAAGACCAGGTTTTCCCTGTTAAATATGACCTCCATCAGGTAAGGTTCGGAACAAAGCAGTTCTCGATCATAAGAAGGGTGCACGCCAGAGAGAGCTACGAGAAGCCAGAGCAGGATGAATAAGCTGATATCAGACAATCCTCGGAGATCATTCAGTGCCCAGATAATACCACTATTTTTCAATCTTAGAAATACATACGTGCTACGGGGGTGGCGCAGAAAAATCTTTTAAGTGCGAATACTGGGATGCTGAGAGTTGCCTTGCACGCATATACAACAGAGTCAGTCAATAGCCGACAGCTCTTCAAGTTCTAAATCGTATTTGTCTATTACCACCTCCCACGAATACTTCTCCATGTGAGATGCTAACCCTCCCCTTTTGTCCATATATTCTTTCGGATCTGCCAGGATAGTGCTCAGCTTTTCCACCAACTCCTCCTGACTGCTGTACAGACAATCAGTATGGTGCTCTTCCGGAATCAATTCCGGATATGAGAGGTTGTTGGGCAAAAGGGGATAGCAGCCGTAGCGTACTGCCTCCACTATGGAGATGCCAAAATTTTCCTGGATTGCGGTACTCACCACGATCACACCTTGTTTGAGCCAGTCATGATATTTCTCTTTTGAAACCTCGTAGCCGTACTGAACAATCCTTTCCCCGAATTTTTCCCTGGCAGACAGAAATGGTTTGGGCACGATCTGAAAATTCTCTCCCAGGAGCGCAAGTCGAAATTCAAACCCAGCGGACAAGACCGACTCGAGAGCAGCAAAAAAAGTCTCGGGAGATTTGTCAAATTCCCACCGGTGGTTCCAGATAATCAGGGGAGGCTTGGAAAGGTCCCATGGCCTCAGGTTGGCTGGACCTGCCGGATAATTGCACCCGGGATAGAGAACTGACGCTTTGGCCCGAATCCGGTCTGCGACCCAATTGGGCCGATATTCCGGCATCATTTTTATGAATCCGGGCAGGGTGCCAAAAAACGCATCCATGTGAGTCTGGGAGTTAAAGAGCACTCTGTCTGCCACCAGCCCAGTGGTTACATCGGTAAAGCCAAACTGATAATCCATGGTCTCACCGGGTGGCAAAGGATAGGAAAGCTGGTTCTCATGGAAATACACCAGTGCTCTAGGACAGTCAGCTCCCCAGAGTGCTTTGAGATCAGAAAGACTCATCAGGCTCGAGGTGATCAGACCGTCATATTCTGCCGGATTTTTCACCTTCTTGGCCAGGTAAAGTGCTGCCCCCCGCATACGCCATTTCCAGAAGCGAGCAGGGAGGGTAACTAGATCAAGGTGATGACGGGAATGTTTGACCCAGCCATCGGCAAAGTCACCATGCGAGCCACCATAGAATGGTTCAAGAAAGAGGAATTTCATGAGTAAACCCTAATGTTGCATACCCACGCCGAGGAAAACGCGCAAGAGTGCGCCAGATGTGGCTGCGCGCAGGCTTGGACAGGTCGAGGCGTACTTGACCGTACGTCGAGTCCTGTTCCGAGCACATCCTCAGATGGTGTGCTGTCGCGCGAGCGCAGCGATTTTTACCGGTTTGGGTATGGAACGTTAGGGTTACACCTTAGCACAGTTCACTATTGCTGTTCTAGAGATGATCTTATAAACTTCACTAAGCAACAAATCTGAGGGTTTCAGGTGTTATTAGGTACCAGGTGTCAGGTTTCAGGTGTCAGGGGAAAAAACAAGAAAGCTGAAACCTCGTTCTGAGAAAGGGCAGAAAGATGGACGAAAAATACAAGCGACTGCTTGAGGTTACCAAAGCCTTAGTTAACCACATCGATACGGAACATGTTTTTGATAAAGGGGTACAAACTGGGCGTGGTGCCTTCGACACCTCTCGATCTGAGGAGTTTGATGACCTGGTTGAAAAGGCCAGAAAGGCAGTAAGAAAGGCCGAAGATGTTAAAAAATAGCCAGATAATTCCTTCGCAGAAATATCATATTCGAGTCCCACCCAATACATTGTGTGAATTGCCATAATAACGCAATCGACCTTGACATTCATTCAAGTAAATTACAGAGGTCTATTAAAGAGCTGCATTTTACTCATAACGTATTCAAGATAGATACGCTTTGTGAATCTTACCGATTAATGTTGACAGATTCTTTGACTCGGTCGTATCATAAACCTAGGTACTGTAACAAATAGTGGTATATTGCTGGGGTAGGAGATGAATCTAAAAATGTGCTTGTGATAGTCTCAGTGGAACATTGTCTGTTCTATTGAGATCATTTAACATAGAAAACCGCACTCTCCTGGGCGCGAACCTCTTGCTTATAGAATATTGTAGTCCGGAATATATTAATCTTTCCTGATAATGCGATATATCGCTGTCAGAACCAGCCCTCACTCCCACCGTTTTTGCACTTCGACTGTTTCTGGTAACCCCTCCTGTTCATTTAGTCACGACCTCTGCATTAATCTCTCCCAAATCTCATAATCAAATTCCTCCTGGCGCTGCGCTCAGGCAGAAGGCAAGCACCAGCCCGGATATTTCATGATGGCCTGCTGTGACCGCAATTAATGAAACATCCGGGCTAGGCGACATAGTTTGGGCATAGGTGAGTTATGAAAAAAGACGGTGCGCTTAACCTAGGCAGAATCAGACTTTCTGGCAACCAGGCCGTTGCCAGAGGGGCTCTGGAGGCTGGAGTCAGGGTGGCAACTGGTTATCCTGGAGCCCCCATCTCGGATCTTCAGGGAAGCTTCGAGCAATTGGCGGGAAACCTCACCAGAGCGACCCCGTTCGCAATCAAGCTTGGACAGGCCTTGGACGATGCCCAATACCAGCTTACTGCTCACTGGGGAACCACCACCAATGAAGATAATGCCTTCGCTTTTGCCTTGGGAGCGGTGATCTGCAAGGGGGACATCAAAAAGAGGGAGTTTCTCACTGAAGACGAGTGGGACCTCGTCTACGGTGACACCGCTTTCGCCGATGACCAAAATAAGAGCATACCTGTAGGCTCCCGGGTAATGTGTTCCTTCAAGCATCTCGGCGGCAACACCGCTGCGGACGCCATCCGGGTGGCAGTTAATGTTGTGCCATACACCGGCGGGCTCGGCATAGCCTCCGGGGACGATCGTCAAGGAACTGCTTCCCAGACCATGCAAGACAACAAGATACTCTTTTCACTTCATTTCCGCATGCCCACCTTTGAACTCCACTCTCCCCTCACCGCTCACCAAACAGTGAAAAACTGCTATCGGTTGTTCGAGGAGTTGGGTACTCCCTTCGCAGTTATCATGAACTACGACCTTTCCTACCGGGAGGTTTCCGTGGATCTCGCCATGGACGTTGATCTTGGTGCCAACATGAGGCGGAAAGGCTTCACGAGGGACCCCAAACACTTGGTCACCATAGGCCCCCATATCCGACCGCGTGAGCATAACTTCCATTCGAAACTGATTCCACTCTTTAGAAAAAAGATTGGGGAATATTTCGACTTCCTTGGGAACAAGGTGCAGCAATACGGAGAGAAGCCCAGGACCTTGTTGCTGCTCAACGGTCCATTCCGAGAGGACTTTCAGCTTGTAAAGCACGACCGAAACCTAAAGAACCGCCTGTTAAAGAAGTTTGGGGGGATTGTAGCCGTTGAAACCACCGTAGTGTTTCCCCAACCCGAGTCTCTGTACAAAAAGCTGATAACCAAGCTTTCAATCGAAAAAATCTGCGTGTTCGAGGAAGGATATGGAAGGGTCATCTATATGCAACTTTTGGATCTGGTAAACAGGCACGGACTTGATGCAAAGGTTTTCGACTGCGGTATCCCCTATGAGCCCAGGATCTACGAGAGGTTCTCCTACATTGATCATATTCTGGCCCCCTGAAGGGAGGTGCAAGCATGGCTGCTAAGCGGAATACAGCACAGGATGAGATAACCTACATGCGACCCGTGTCCAATTGCGCCGGGTGCGGGGACACCAAGGTCTCTTGGTCCGTGTATGAGGGCATGAAAAGATTCAACCGGGAGCACGAACTTAAAGGCAAAGATAGGTACCAGGTAGTATATGTGGCAGATAGGGGATGTGGGAACCTTCAAGGCTACCACGCCTACCGTATTGTGGACGCTATATTCTGCATGGGCTCAGGGGTCATCGTCGGTGAGGGTCTGAAAGAGTCGTGCTCTGAAAAGCAGGTCGTCATCACCGCCTCCGGTGATGGAGGATATAACTTCAACATCAGCGGCAGCAAGTTCGCCGCCAAGAACAAAAAGTGGGGTGCCATAAACATCATCTATAACAACTACAATATTCGCATGACTGGTGGTCAGATACCCTTAGAAACGGACTTCGACAAGGAAGGGGCGGCCATGGGCTTTGAGGTAATCCATGTAAATCCTTACAGGGTGGACGATAACGCCGAACTCTTCAAGGGGCTCGTGGACCGGTATCTCAACAAGGATAAGGTAATGGTGGTGGCGGACGGGGTCTGCGTCTTGGACATGAGAAGAGAAGCCGCTTCCGTAGGACTGAAGCTGGGCCACTTCTCTAAGTCGGAGGAGTGTCTGGACCTCAAGTTTGCTCAGGAAAGGGAGAGGGTGGCCAGAGATGAGCCGGAGAAACTGAAAGAACTTCCCAGGTTCAAGTGCCGTCTGTGTGGAATTGGGCTAAGGTGCCAAGCGCTCCTCAACAACGACCCCGCTCTCTGCTTTGGCTGCGGGGCCTGCGCCCAGTTCCCTTGTCTGGTGAGCGCCCTGAGTTTTGAGGGACGCAGCTACGCAATTTCCACCAATATAACCGAGCTCATCAAGACGTAGGAGGAGGGCATGGCTCAAGAAAGACAGCTAACCATCAGCAACCCAGCCATAGGCGGCTCCGGATACCTCACTCTGGCGACCATGCAAGCAGATGCGGCGATCTGTGGAGGTTTTCACTCGGCCATCCACCAGTGCCGGGGCTTGGCCCAAGCCGGTGGGCCTCTGTGTGTGGACGTGGTCATACGGGAAAATGAGGTCGTAGGAGCAGTGCCCCACTTCGTAGACTATGTGAACGGCTTCGAGCTAACCGAGGCCTGGCGAGCAGTCTCCTCCGTTAAAGATTTCCAAGAGTCTTTTCCCCGAGGGCTTACGGTGGTGGCTGACTTCTTCGTGGAAAAACCGATTCTCGTCACTGCTAGCCGTAGGGGGCCCAGGTATCTTACAAGAGAGGAGTTCGTTAAGAAATTCGAGGAACTCATCCAAAAGGGATGTGACTTAAGGCTCATAAATTACGACTTTGGGAAGCACAACTTTCCCACCATATTGAAGGGACCTTTTTCGTTTGGGGTAATCGTGGCAGACCTACACCTCAGGCGAGATGACCGCTTCATCGCACTGTCCAAAGAGGCCGCCATGGAGGGGATACTTATTAACGTCCCGACTAAAAAGAGCAGTGTAGCCGACGAAGAGCGGCGCAAGTTCAATCGATACGTCTTCGAAAGGGGCTATGAAGCCAGAGAGAGCTTTGCTGGCTCTGGGGATGAAAGAATAATCTTCGTTTAACTGGTCTTGACGACAAACTAGGACAGCAGCATAGTTTTTTCAATATATTACACGGCCAAACCGCAACCGTGATTCACCACTACATGAATTCTCTCACTGACTTTCTGGAGGTCCATATATTGTTTTCTTACCTTCTTGCGGCCAGAGCCCGTTTCGAAAATGAGGTGTAAAATGAAGCCACAGGAAAAAGGTTATTTTGACTCCTTCCTAGAAGTGGTCAAGGCAGTCAATTCTACTCTAGATCGGCAGGAAGTTCTGGATCTTTTGGTTAGCAATGCAATTCAGGTCATGGATCTCAAAGCTTCAGCCATCCGTTTGTTGGATGAAAAGCAACGAACTCTGGAACTCGAAGCTTCGCATGGCTTGAGCGCAAAATATCTGAACAAGGGGCCGGTGGATGCTGACAAGTCCATTGCCGATGCCATGGAGGGTAAAACTATAAGTGTTTACAATGTCACTGAGGACCCGAGAGCCCAGTACCCCAAAGAGGCCCAGGAGGAAGGTATTGCCAGTATCATCTCGGTACCTCTGCGCATAAAGGGAGGGGTTATCGGCGTAATGAGGCTCTATACCCCTGAGCCTCGGGAATTTTCACGCCAAGAAATCAACTCTGCCGAAGCCTTGGCAGAAATGGGTGCCATTGCCATTGAAAATGCCAGGATGTACGAAAGAATCCAGAAGGATTATGAAACACTTATGTCCTTCAGGCAGGCGGTCAAGGCGGTTAACTCCACCCTTGATCTGGGGGCAGTACTGGATTTGCTGGTGAGAAATATGGTTCAGGCCTTACAACTGAAGGCCAGTGCCATCCGCTTGTTGGATCCCAAAAAACGAACCCTGGGGCTCGTAGCATCCCACGGCTTGAGTGAAAAATATCTGAACAAGGGGCCGGTGGATGCTGACAAGTCCATTGCCGATGCCATGGAGGGTAAAACTATAAGTATTTATAATGTCACTGAGGACCCGAGAGCCCAGTACCCAAAAGAGGCGAAGGCGGAAGGTATCGCCAGTATTATCTCGGTACCGCTGCGCATAAAGGGAAGGGTTATCGGCGTAATGAGGCTCTACACCCCTGAGCCTCGGGAATTCTCAGAAGAAGAAATCAGCTCTGCCGAGGTCCTGGCCGAAACAGGCGCTATTGCCATCGAAAATGCAAAGATGTACGAAAGAATTAAGAAGGATTACGAGTCGATTATGAGAGATCTTTACTGATTAGTAAGTTTGACGTGACTAACCCCTGATAACATCCATTTTATCTTTTGGGGACTGAGTCTGCTTAATGAAAAAAACATTATTGGATATCAGTAGTGTCCCAACGTTTTACTAACGTTGGTCTTTAAGCGTTTGAAATAATAGCTGGTTTCTCGATTTATGCCTGTTATCGACTTGAGCACTGAGAAGGTAGTCCGGTATGCTCCTGCCACATTGCAGGAGGGACCGGAACATGTATGCAGGCAGACTCGTTTATTCTCAGCTCATCGATCATCTACCTATGCACACTTTTCGGCGATGCGTCCAGCGCTATCGGGGAAACCACAAAGTAAAAAGCTTTACCTGTCTCGACCAGTACCTATGTATGGCCTTTGCACAACTCACTTACCGGGAAAGTTTACGGGATATCGAAGCTTGTCTTCGCTCCCAGCACAACAAACTATACCACATGGGTATTCGCGGCAAGGTATCTCGAAACACATTGGCCAATGCCAACAAAGTACGAGACTGGCGGATCAATGCGGACTTTGCCCAGTCGCTTATCAGTATTGCCCGCCAATTGTATATCGACGACGATTTTGGCGTGGAACTCGATCAAACTGTCTATGCTCTGGATTCCACCACAATCGATTTGAGTTTGTCAGTGTTCCCATGGGCCAGGTTTCGTCAAACCAAGGCTGCCATCAAACTCCACACCCTTCTGGACTTACGCGGCAATATCCCTACATTCATCCATATCAGCGATGGCAAACTGCACGACGTAAACGTTTTGGACGAATTGATACCAGAGCCCGCAAGCTTCTACGTCATGGATCGAGGCTACCTGGATTTCGCCAGATTGTATACAATAGATCTATGCGCAGCCTTCTTTGTAATCAGAGCCAAATCAAACTTTCAGTTTCGCAGGATTTACTCCCATCCAATCGACAAAGATACAGGTCTAAAGTGCGACCAAACAATAGCGCTCACAGGGCCCCATACATCCAAAGACTACCCAGAGAAGCTCCGACGCATCAAATACTACGATGCGGAAACCAACAAGACATTAGTTTTTCTGACCAACAGTTTTACCTTGCCGGCGCTTACCATTGCACAGTTATACAGATGCCGTTGGCAGGTAGAACTATTTTTCAAGTGGATCAAACAAAATCTCCGTATCAAATCCTTCTATGGAACAACGGACAATGCAGTTAAGACTCAAGTATGGATTGCAGTGTCGGTCTATGTGCTCGTTGCCATCATCAAAAAGCGGCTCAGGCTCGACATGAGCCTCTACACAATTTTGCAGATTTTGAGTGTTAATGTTTTCGAAAGAACTTCGTTATTACAAATACTTACAGATGAACATTACAAAACCGAAACTGCTGAATACCATAAACAGTTGACATTATTCAACTAAACGTTGGGACACTACTGCTCTGGGATATATAGTAGTTTGACATATCGCAGAAAAATAAAAAAGCCGCATCAGAGCACATGCAGTTACCCTGATGCGGCATTTCGTTGCTACCTGGTGTCAATGACTCATCAGTTGAGCTCTATGTAGATTCTTGACATCACGTCTTCGATGGCCATGCGCATGGACTCAGTAGCCTTCTTTTCATCATAGCTTTCACCGCCACCGATGCCCAAAACGGTCACTGCTCTGCTTTTCAACGCGCCGGAGCCGCTATCAGCAAAAACAATCTCGCCAGTCTGCACACTTACCGCTCGAACGTCCACCGTGCTTCGGTACCACTGTTTTCCCACAGAGAAATAACCGCCGCCTTGGGCGCCTGATTTCGCCACGCCAAATTCGGTTACCGCTCCGGTAACGATGTATTTAGCCCCAACAAGTTTGCCGATCTTGACCGCGGTAGACATATCAACAGCACCACTCATCTGGAGATTCTGTTCTTTCATGATGCTTTTGAGTTTGTTCCGCTCGTAGATCCTGTACTTTTTGGTTTTGAACAGCGCGGTGATGAGCATATCAGAGGCTCCCTTCCCCACCCGCCAGTTATGACCTGGAACGCTGGTTTCAAAGTCCATAACCACAATTGGTATTTTTTTCCCGGAGTAGTTGTAAGCAGGCAGCGTCCTGGGGGTGCTTTCTTCATCCTTCTTGGTCTCTCCCCCTGAACCGGCACAGCCTAAAGCAAAAAGAAAAGCTGCAAGAAGTCCTACCAGCAAAAAGCCATTCCTTTTCTTCAACATAGGCCTCTCCTTGTAAAGATTGCATGAATATTAAGGACGTACTTTAGAAACTCAATGAATGACCGCTTTAGAGCATTTTCCGTGCCAACCTTAGCACAACTTTTTTGTGTAGGTCAAAAGATTTCATCAAGGGGTAATCTTGTCCCGAAAATGCAGAGATCTTCTGGGTGGGGACCAGGACTCTTATTGACAAGTGAAAAGGCTTGGCACTGAGTGGTACAAGATTTGCACCAAAAATTATCTCGCTTTGCATAATTGCGTCTATTTCCCATAAATAAGGAGAGCAGTTCAATGGGAAAGCTTTCCAGGAAAAAAAGGTCTGTGGAAGAAACTGCCGAGCTAGACATCCTGGCAGATACCATTGAAGATGAGATTATTGATCTCGTGGATCCAGTGGAAGAAACACCTCTCGCCCTCAATGATGTGCCCGCGGACGAGAATTTAGAAACGATAGAGACAAACCTCGATCTTTTTCTTGTTGAGGGAGAAGAACTCGATGACACGCTCGATGAAGAGTTGATGGGTGTCAATGTCGGAGATAGTAACGAGACGCTGACTCATGAGAATGACGCGGATCTCGATTTTGAAAAATCGCTGGTGAAAATGTTTGAAACGACCGAGTTACTCGCGGCCGAACTTGTAGAGAAGTCATCCCAAACAAAAAAAGTGAGGGAGGCATCTCTTACCGTTGGTGAGGATCCCTCGGATGACGGCAATGCCAATCTGGGACTGGCGGCTGAAGCCACTTATGAAACAACTGGGACTGGAAAGGTACTTGAGTCTGAGGATACACTTCCCGAAAATCTATTCGTCAGTCTAGAGCGCGTGAAAAAAACCCCTGGGAAAAAGGATGGTGTTACCGCTGTTGATACAGAGCCAGAGGCGATATCTGACAAGACGAATTGGATAGATAGCAGCCGCTATTATCCTCTCGCTGTACATGCTATTGATAAAAAAATCGCAAAACATAAACAGGAGATAGAAAAACTCGTTGCCAGAAAAGAGCAGTTAAAGAAGATCTATGTACATTTGAGGAGCATTTTATACTTAGAGGGTGAAGAACTAAGAAAAGCTGTTATGCTGATATTTGCCAAGTACTGGTCCTTGAAATTATTTTTTCTGAATAAAACCAAGGGAGGCGGATTCAACAAAAATATTTTGATTAAATATAATGGCAGAAAGATTCTAGCCAAAATTGAGAGCACCTCCCGTGTCTCTCCGTCCCATAAGTTTATCACCCAAATGTGGCAGGATCTGCACTATTCTGGATTGGGGGCAAGAGCTGATGGCGCACTTATTGTAAATTACAACATAGAGACTGACCCCAAAGATAGAAGCTTGGCATACGTTGATGACAACGAAGATCAGCTTGACGACCTTATCTTCATAGATACCCGCGTGCTCTACAAATTGACTGCTGCAATAATTGACGGTCACTTATCTGTGGAAG
>Ga0210128_1000031_pt1 | contig 16881 bp, 17 predicted proteins | sample Tolay_CordB_D2_FD_185579 | JGI IMG/M metagenome (GOLD analysis project Ga0210128, IMG submission 185579) | Wetland microbial communities from the San Francisco Bay, California, USA, that impact long-term carbon sequestration - Tolay_CordB_D2... | ecosystem: Environmental > Aquatic > Marine >... | reverse complement strand
GAATTTCTTAATGTTCAAAACGAACGCTGCCGGATTAAGATCAATCTTTATTTGGTTTTGGTCATTTGAATTTTGGTAATTCGGATTTGTTTAGGATTTCGTGCTTCGGATTTCGAATTTGTTAGGCTGTTCAGTTAATTCCTCTCAAATATCTGCTGTCCGATTAACCCACAACCTGCATTTCACATGACAGACATTATTTACGGTATACATCCAGTCCGCGAAGCGCTTGCAGCTCGTGGCCACAGGGTCAGGGAAATCTGGGTAAGCCGGAGTGGACAGAACCGCACTGTTGCAGAAATCCTCGCCCAGGCGAGGGAACTCGGAATCAAAATCCGCTCCCACGAGCGGCAACGGTTGGACGCCAGGGCAGGAAACACTGCCCACCAAGGAATTGTAGCGCTCCTCTCTCCTTCTTCATTCGTCGATCTGGATGACATCCTCGAAGCGGCCCAGCGTGACGACCCTGCACTTATCTTAGTATTGGACGGTATCCAGGATCCCCAGAATCTGGGTGGTCTCATACGTAGCGCCTATGTCTGTGGAGCTCACGGAGTGGTGGTGCCAAAAGATCGGGCTGCCTCTCTGACTGCTGCGGTAGCCAAGGCCTCAGCCGGCGCTCTTGAGCACATGGACGTTGCTCGGGTCACCAATTTGAAGCGAACCCTGGAGCTTTTCAAAAAACAAGGAATCTGGGTGGTGGGATTGACCATGGAAGCGGACCGGTATCTTTATGAACTCGATCTCTGTCAGCCGACGGCTCTGGTGATCGGCGGAGAGGCCAAAGGCATCCGACCGCTGGTGAGGCAGACTTGCGATCTACTCGCTGCAATTCCCCAGCAAGGACGGCTCGATTCGTTCAATGCTGCAGCGGCTGGTGCTATGGCTTTGTATGAGACAATGCGGCAACGACTTACGGTCGCTCTCCAAAAATAGCAGTTCCCACTCGAATAAGTGTTGCGCCTTCCTCGATGGCCACCTCAAAATCGCCAGACATACCCATGGACAGTTCATGCATTTCAACATCAGGTAACTGAGCCTCGGCTATCTCCTGGCTCAGCTCTCTCAACCGGCGAAAGTGTGGCCTGGCACGTTCCGGATCGTTGAAGAAAGGCGGCATGGTCATAAGCCCTCGGATTTGTAGATTAGTGAATTCGGAGATCTCTCGGATTAGTTGGATGCACTTGGCCGGATGAACACCACCCTTACTCGCTTCGCCGGCGAGGTTCACCTGGATGATGATGGGAAGCACTCGCCCTAAAGGTTGAGCGCGGCGGTTCAATTCAGTAGCCAGTTTCAGAGTATCGACAGTTTGAATAAGGTCGAAGAGCTTAACCGCGTATTTTGCTTTGTTACTCTGCAAACGCCCAATGAAATGCCAACTTGCCTGGCCTCCCACCTGTTCGATTTTGTTTTGGGCTTCTTGGACGTAATTCTCTCCCAATATTTGCAGACCCGCTGATACCGCTTCCTTGATACGTTCAAACTCTACGGTCTTAGTGACACCGACCAGTTTCACCGATTCGGGTGAGCGGTTAGAGCGGATGGCAGCATCCGCTACCTGCTCTCTGACCTGGGCGAGGTTTTCTGCAACCGACATTTTCTCACCACTGAAGCTAGAAGGGATCAGCAACTCGATGACGACGTAATAACTCCACGGTCTCGCAAAGGGGCAAACCCACCACGTTCGAGTAAGAACCCTCGATCCGTTGAACCAAACAACCGCCAATGCCCTGGATACCATAAGCGCCAGCCTTATCCATAGGCTCACCAGTTGCAATGTAGCCTTCAATATCTGCAGCGTCGAGCCTTCTCATAAAAACTTCGGTCTCAACTGCTTGGCTCTCCTCCACCCCACATTGTGTGTGTAACAGGCAGACTCCGGTAATGACACGATGGCTGCGCCCACTTAAGCGGGAAAGCATGGCCGTGGCCTCAGTTACGTTGACTGGTTTTCCCAAGATTTCCTCAGCAACAACGACGATGGTGTCTGCCGCCAATACCCATTGTTCGGGGTACCGTTGCGCCACCTCCCTGGCTTTCTCTTTGGCGTAATAGGTGGCGTGACCTCTCGGTTCCATGCCCCTCTGGTTGGTTTCCTCCAGTCTGCTGGGAATGACCGTGAAAGAGAACCCTAGCTGGCGCAAGAGTTCTCGACGCCGCGGAGAACCTGAGGCGAGGATAAAGGCTTCATTCTTTTTGTTCTTATTCATTTCGCTCAGATGTTGTCTCCCCGCCTACCTTTGGCAACTTGAAAAGTTTACGGGCGTTTAAGGTTGTCTGCAGGGCCACCTCTTCTAAGGGGAGATTTCGTAGTGAGGCAATTTTTTCTGCAGTGTGGATGAGAAAAGCTGGCTCGTTTCGTTTTCCTCTTTTGGGTACCGGAGCCAGAAAAGGGGCATCGGTTTCCAGGAGCAAGCGGTCAAGAGGACATTGTCGGGCCACATTCTGCAGGATTTGTGCTTTAGCAAAAGTCACGGGACCTGCGATGGAGAGATAAAAGCCCAGATCCAAACATTTTTTTGCAAAGGACCAATCACCTGAGAAACAATGCATGGCCCCACCTATTTCCCAGGCTTTCTGTTCTTGCAAAACCTGCAAAACTTCTTCGTGAGCATCCCGGTCATGGATTACAACGGGCAACCCCAGCTGTCGGGCCACATTGAGCTGTTCATGCAGACAGGAGATCTGTACTGGCTGCGGTTTATAGTTGCGGTAGAAGTCGAGGCCGATCTCGCCGTAAGCTACCACCTGCGATTTACGGCCCAGGGTCAGCAATTCTTGGAAATCCTTGGACGAGAGGGCGCAGGCATTGTGGGGGTGGATGCCTATGGTGGCATAGATCTCTTCGTTGGCCTCAGCCAGAGCAATGGCCCGCCGGGAGGTGGGAAGGTCGATGCCTATGGTAATGATTTGCTGAACACCCACCTGCCTTGCTCTTGCCAAGATATCCTTTTGCTCGGCAACCAAGTCCTCGAAGTCCAGATGGCAATGGGTGTCAACGAACAGGTTCATCTGTTTTTTCCCGACTACTATTACGTATCTTAAGCTCTCAGCAGTTAGCTATCAGCAAAAAACAAACCTTGCAATAGAACCGGTGCGGAGAGTACTAGAGCAATGGAGTCTCTCCGGAGTGAGATATCTCAGAGAGCTACTTAAGAGTAATGGTTTAACAATTACAAATCATTCTTTCGCTGAGGGCTGAGTGCTAATTCCGGCTGCACTATAGGAAGAAAAGCTAGGGGTGTCAACGATTGGGGTGATATTTGTGGTTTAATCTCGCCCACTGTTGGGATAAAACAAGAAAAAGGAGCAATGCAGATGGAAACATTTTTGATTCTCGGAGCCGGACGCTTCGGATCCCTGGCACTACAAAGAATTTTGGCACGAAAGAAGGTCCCCCGCCTGGTGGTGGTGGACCGAGATGGACACGTTTTGGAAAAACGAAGAGAGAATTCAGTCGAGACAGTTGAGCAGGATGCCATAGATTTCCTCCTTCACTATCCTGGTCTTGGTTCCGAATGGATCGTTCCGGCCATTCCGGTGCACGTTGCCTTTGCCTGGTTGTGCCGACAATTGGCCAGAGAGGGGGCAGTTACTCAACTTGCAGTTCCATCCATACTCGACCAAAAAGTCCCCAATTCTCTACGAGCAAAGACGGGGGCTCTCTATGCCAGTTTTGCCACCTTTCGCTGTCCTGACGACTGCGATGAACCGGAGGAGAGTTGCACGGTGACAGGGGAGGTTCGTGAAGCTGATTTGTTTGATGTTGTTCGGAACATAGAGGTGGAGGGCTATGTAACCTTGGTGGTACGCAGCCATCAGCTGGCGCCGGGGGTGGGCGGTTACCAGTTGTCAGTTCTTTGGCGGCTCCTTGAAGAGGCGCGATCAACAGAGAAGGACATCTTGGTTGCCACTGCTTGTCGCTGCCATGGGGTGATCGATGCACTACGATGGGAGCCCACTAGGTAATAGGCACAGAGCACAACCAAGTTATTTGTTATCCGTTATTAGTTATACGGCAAAGACGATGCTGAATGACTGGGAAGTTCTGTCAGATACATCCATAGTCCAGGGCACCGAATAACGATTAACGAATAACTCCTTTGTCTCGCTCGTCTCGCCCGACCGCTCGTCCACCTCAAATGCTGTGCGCTCTGCGCTTTGCCCTTTGCGATTACCATTGACGCTCTTGATCGATGTCGCTATACTTTCGAAAAAGTCAAATAGTAAAAGGGGTTATGGGAGTGGCCGACTGCAGCGACTATATTGGGGAGGATCTATGAGCGAAACTGGACAGGCGGTGCTGGATGCGATTCGCTCTAGAAGAAGTATTAGACAATATAGCGACGACCCGGTAAGCGACGACGATGTGAGAGCTATCTTGGAGGCGGGTCGCTGGGCTCCCTCAGGATTGAACAATCAGCCATGGCGCTTTGGTGTGGTTCGGGATCCGGAATGTAAGAACACAATTTCTGAACTGACCCGCTACCGGGAGATCATTCGCAACGCTCCAGTTATTATTGCGGTCTTCTTAGATAATGATGCCGGTTATGACCGGGTCAAAGACTGCCAGTCAATAGGTGCCTGCCTGCAAAACATGTGGCTGGCCACTCACACTTTGGGTCTGGGAGGCGTCTGGATCGGTGAGATTTTGAAGAACAAAGAGAGGGTAGCTGAGATTCTTGAAACACCTGAGTCGCATGAACTCATGGCGGTTTTCGCAGTTGGACATCCGAAACATCAGCAGCAGGAATCCCAGCGGAAAGAGCTATCAGAACTCATCTTCAAAGAATTATGAAGAGAGAGTCAGGCAGTAAAGGGTGTAGGGACGGCGTATCATAGGGAGGTTCGCTCCAGCGGAGCAAGGAGGGGAGGATATGAAAATGGATGGTGGTGTTGCCAGTAAAAGTCGTTTGCTCGTCTTAATGCTTACGATTTTTCTCCTTGTTGGCGCCGGGTGTGCGGCCTGGAAAAAGTCTCAGGACACCTCTGAGGAAACTGGCGAGAAGAAAAACGAGGTTCAGGCTCCGGCTCCGGTTTACTATGACTTTGTTGATATTCTGATTCCTGCGGAACTTTCCCTGGTCAAGAAAAGCTCCTTTGTTTACAGTACACCCTCTTTTACAGCGGGCGTCCTGGTATTCGAGGGCTATGTGCAGGGAGAATCTTTGGTAAATTTCTTCACCACGAACATGCCCAAAGATGGCTGGACCCTCAAATCCAGTTTTCGCTATCGACGGGTGATACTCAGCTTCGAAAAAGAAGAACGCAGCTGCTTGGTATCTGTGGCCGAGTTTCCCCTGAAGACCAGGGTCGAGATCTGGGTAGCACCCCAATTGAGAGCAACCATGCCTTGAGAAGAAGAATTAGGCTATAGTCGGGGCAGTAATGGAGGTAAGTAGACTTAACTTACTAGGCACTAGACACCAGGAACTAAGCACTTCACACTGCTACCTGAATTATTTGTGCCTAGTAGCCCAAGAGTTGAAGACTGGCTGCCAAGACCTAAAGATCCGAGGTATGCATGACCACGCTTAAGGACCGCAAAATTTTGTTGGGAGTAACCGGCGGCATCGCCGCATACAAGGCCTTGGAGTTGACCAGGCTTTTGGCCCTGGAAGGAGCTAAGGTTCGGGTAATTATGACCCGGAGCGGTGTGGAATTCGTCCAACCTCTTTCCTTCCAGGTGCTTTCCGGCCAGCCGGTTTGCACTCATCTCTTTGATCTGGAGGCAGAATCGCGAATTGGCCACATTGAAGTGGCCACCGAGGCTGAAGTGGCCGTGATTGCGCCCGCCACCGCCAATATCATTGGCAAACTAGCCCATGGGATTGGTGATGATTACCTGACAACGGCCCTGTTGGCGTGCACAGCTCCCAAAATCATTTGCCCAGCTATGAATGTGAACATGTTTGAGAACCAGGCGGTCCAAGAGAATCTGGCCAAGCTGCGCAGTTGGGGATTTTATCAGGTTGGTCCGGATGCCGGTGACCTGGCCTGTGGTGTCCAGGGCCTCGGGAGGTTGGCGCCTGTGGATGAGATCGTGGAGAAAATTCGCCAGGTATTGACTCCGCAATCTCTTCAGGGAAAACAGGTGCTGGTAACCGCGGGTCCCACCAGGGAAGCGCTGGACCCGGTGAGACATCTGACAAACCCTTCTTCAGGAAAAATGGGCTATGCTTTGGCGAGAGTGGCGCACAGGAGGGGAGCAGATGTCACCCTGGTTAGCGGACCCACTTTTCTGACCCCGCCATCTGGGGTGAAGGAGGTTCGAGTAGCCACTGCCAAGGAGATGCACCAGGCTGTTGTTGAGAAAATGGTGCAGGTGGATGTGGTCGTGATGGCTGCGGCAGTTTCCGATTATCGCCCAAAGGTGATGGCATCCGGAAAAATAAAGAAGAGCGACGATAATGAGTCTTTAGAGTTGGAGCGAACTGAAGACATCCTCTTTCGCCTGGGGGAACTGAAAAAAAACCAGATTCTGGTTGGGTTCGCTGCAGAAACTGAAAACTTGCTGGGCAATGCCAAGGAAAAACTACAGCAGAAAAATTTGGATTTTATTGTGGCTAACGATCTCACCGTAGACGGTGCCGGGTTTGGTAGCGACACCAATGAGGTAACCATTTTGTGGCCGGGAGGCGAGGTAGAGAACCTACCTTTAGAAAGCAAAGAAGTGATTGCGGCCCACATTTGGAATCGGGTGGAACGTCTGTGGCAGACATGAGATGGTCAGTATTTGAGGTGCTTCAGAATAAATGGGCCTTACATCTATGGGTGCCTCAGAAACCTGCTATAATGGAACTCAAGAATAACCTTTACCGGGCAAGAGAAGCATGCGTTTTGCCGATCAGGACAAGAAAGCCAGTAGTGGCGGGGAGTTGGGAAGATCACCACGCCCAGATCTGGCTGAATTGGCATATTCCCTCCGCCAGCATCTCAACTATCAGGCCATAATGGGCCTGGAATGGTTGCCGTGCCAGCCGATCACCTCCATCCAGGATCTCCCGGAAACCCTTGAGCAGATTCGTGCCGACTTGGGAGAGTGTACCCGCTGTCAGCTTCACTCCAAGAGAACCCATATTGTTTTTGGAGAAGGAAACCCTTCAGCCAGAGTAGTTCTGGTTGGGGAAGGGCCAGGTCAGGAAGAGGATCGATTGGCTCGGCCCTTTGTGGGTCCTGCGGGTAGGTTGCTCGACCGTATCATCGCGGCCATGGGATGGCGGCGGGCTGAGGTCTATATTTGTAACGTGATCAAATGCAGACCGCCGAGAAACCGCGATCCCCAGGCTAACGAAATAGAGCAGTGCGGTCCCTTCCTTTGGCGTCAACTTCGAGCCATTCGACCTCAGGCGATTTTGGCCTTGGGAAGCTTTGCCGCCCAATTCTTGCTCTCCACCCAGCAGCCCATCTCCAGACTTCGCAATCGCGTTCATTATTTGGAAGGGATTCCAGTAGTTCCAACCTATCATCCTGCATATCTTCTGCGGAATCCTCTCCAGAAGCGGCAGGTCTGGGAGGATGTCCAGTTACTGCTATCACTGGTGCGGGGGGCGACTGAGGGACCAGAATAATGGGAGTCGCAGCACGACGGGGTACGAGTGCAGAGTGTCCACTTTTGATCTTGCTGGGAACAGCAAGAGGCTAATGAGAGTGTCCAGAAAGGGAAAAAATGCAGTTTGCAGCCAAGTTAGAGGTGTCCACTAAAAAATTGAACCTTTTGACTGTTCTGGCAGGATCGGTGCTTATTGTGCTGCTGTTATGTTCACTTCCCCTTTCACTGGCTGGAGACAAGCACATCAAGATCTTGCGTATCGAGGAGAGCATAAATCCTGGGACCGCAGCTTTTCTGGCGAGAGGAGCAAAGCAGGCAGTGGAAGAAGATGCGGTTCTTCTGGTGGTGGAGTTGGATACTCCAGGCGGTCTGGTTACCTCAATGAGAACCATGATAAAGACCATTATGAACGCCCCGATTCCGGTGGTGGTTTTTGTATCGCCCAGCGGCGCCCAGGCTGCTTCCGCCGGTGTTTTCGTTGTCATGGCTGCTGACATTGCTGCTATGGCCCCGGGTACAAATATAGGCGCTGCTCACCCGGTTGTGGCAGGTGGTAAAGACATGGACGAAACCATGGACACCAAGGTGGTCAATGATCTTGTTGCATTCATAAAAAGTATAGCCACCAAACGCAGCCGCAATGCCGAGTGGGCAGAGGAAGCGGTGCGAAAGAGTGTATCAATCACCGCCGAGGAGGCCTTGAAGCTCAATGTGATCGACCTGGTCGCCAAAGACGTGGATGATCTTCTGGTAAAGCTTGAAGGCTGGTCAGTTCAGACCAAAGAAGGAGAGAAGAAACTGGCACTCAAAGGACTTCCTGCAGAAACAGTAGAGGAGAATCTGCGAGATAAGATCCTCAAGACCATTAGCAATCCAAATATAGCCTATCTATTGATGCTCATCGGTATGGCCGGCCTCTATTTCGAACTCTCTCATCCTGGTGTCATTTTCCCGGGGGTCATCGGCGGCATTGCCTTGATTCTGGCCTTCTACGCTTTTCAGACCCTTTCGGTTAATTACGCTGGCGTACTTCTGATTCTCCTGGGAGCCGTTCTTTTCTTATTGGAGATCAAGGTCACCAGCTATGGTATGCTCAGCGTCGGAGGGATCATCTGCCTCACCTTGGGTTCCATTATGCTTTTCAACACCGGGACTCCAGGTTTGAGAATCTCCTGGAGCGTTTTGATTCCGGCGGTGCTCGTCATCTCTGGCTTTTTCATGACCGTGGCTTTTCTGGCTGTGCGGGCTCACATGGCCAGGCCCCGCACAGGCTACCAGGGATTGATCGGTAAGATTGCGGTGGCCAAAGAGCCTCTGGCACCGGATGGAAAAGTGTTCGTCCACGGGGAACTCTGGAATGCCACCTCCGAGGATGTCGTTCCCGTTGGCTCGAAGGTAGAGGTGATAGAGGTGGAAAATTTGTGGTTGAAAGTGCGAAAAATAGGTGATACAAAGCAGTGATTTGGTCGCCTGAGACAGGGGTTTACAGCATTTTTGCTGCCCCGACAGGAGGATGGCATGCCTTACACCATCATTTTTTTGATCGTACTTGCAGTCCTTTTTCTGGCCAGTGCGATTCGGATTTTGAACGAGTACGAGCGGGGGGTTATATTTCGCCTTGGTCGGGTTATGGACAGGGCCAAAGGACCGGGACTCATTATTCTTATTCCTGTAGTTGACAGGATGGTAAAAATCAGTCTGCGCTTGGTGGCCATGGATGTACCGCCTCAGGATGTAATCACCCGGGATAATGTATCTGTAAAGGTCAATGCAGTTATTTACTTCAGGGTGATGGATTCCATTAAAGCGGTGGTAGAAGTGGAAAATTATCTTTATGCAACCTCGCAGCTGGCTCAAACGACCTTGCGTAGTGTCTGTGGGCAAGCGGAACTGGACGAGTTGCTTTCTGACCGGGATAAGATCAATAGCCAGCTTCAAGAGATTCTGGACAAACACACCGATCCCTGGGGCGTGAAGGTGACAACTGTGGAAGTCAAGCACATCGATCTTCCCCAGGATATGCAGCGGGCCATGGCTCGTCAGGCTGAAGCCGAACGTGAGAGACGCGCCAAAGTCATCAATGCCGAAGGTGAACATCAGGCAGCAAACCGATTGGCCCAAGCGGCCGAGATAATCTCTGAGCATCCAATGGCCTTGCAGTTACGCTATCTGCAGACACTTAGAGAAGTTTCTGCAGAAAACAATTCCACCACCCTCTTTCCCATTCCGATTGATCTGTTCAGGCCTTTTTTGAAGCTAACGGAAATGATTGAAAAGAGTGCGAAGGAAGGCTCTAGCACGTGACCTTAGACGAGTCAACAGGAGGCGTGCTGGATTCTCGATACTCAAGCCCAGAAGGGCAAAGGAGTTGGGATATATGACGGAAAAGGAGCAAAAGGAGCTAAAAGAGGAAAAAGAGCCGAAAGAGGCTAAAAAGAAAAAAGAGGCAAAAGGGAAAAAAGAGCCAGAAGAGCTAGAAGAGCCGAAAGAGGCAGAAGAGCTAAAAGAGCTAGCAGAGCCAGAAGAGCTAGCAGAGCCGCAAGAGCTAGCAGAGCCGCAAGAGCTAGAAGAGCCGAAAGAGGCAGAAGAGCTAAAAGAGCCAGAAGAGCTAAAAGAGCCAGAAGAGCTAAAAGAGAAGAAAGAGCCAGGAGAGAAAAAAGGGTTCGAAGAAAAACCCTTGGATCGGATGACCGCCAAAGAGCTGCGAGAGGTGGCCCTGGGCCTTGAAGGGATCGTCGGCGTACATGCAATGAATAAAAGTGAGCTTCTTGCCGCCGTCAAGAAAGCCAAAGGAATTGTGGATGACAAAAAGCGGCAGACGAGCGTCGACGTACGCACCATCAAGGGAAAAATAAGGGAACTGCGTAGCCAAAAGGAGGCCATGAAGGAGGCGGGAGACAAAAAGAAAATGAAAATTTTCAGGCGGCGGATTAACCGTCTGAAGAAAAAGACCCGTCGGGTGGCCATGACAGGGTAAATTGCGCATAGCGCTGAGGGTTCAAGAACTCAAAAGTTTGGCTCAATACAATTATTTCTCACTAAAGTGCAATACTTGTTTATAGCGGGACGGGAATTGTTCGATGGATCGGCAACAGGCTCTTGATTTGCTGCACAATCATTTGAAGGCCGGAAATCTGCGAAAGCATTGTCTGGCGACGGAAGCAATAATGCGGGCACTGGCCGAGCGTCTGAATGAGCCCGTGGACCTGTGGGGTATCGCGGGTCTGTTACACGATTTAGACTTCGAAGAGACCGCCGACCAGCCCTCGGGGCATGGGCTGCGGACGGCTGACATCCTGGCAGGTAGTGATTTGCCACCTGAAGCGATCACTGCAATCAAGGCTCATAACGCAGAAGCTCTGGGCGTGGAGAGGAAGTCCACGTTCGATTTCGCTCTAACCTGTGCCGAGTCTATCACCGGTTTGGTTATAGCAACAGCCCTGGTCTATCCGGACAAGCGACTGGCAAGTGTAAAGCCCAAGTCCATTCTGAAGCGCATGAAAAAGAAAGATTTCGCCAGGCGAGTGAATCGAGATCAGATCAGGCTTTGCGAGGAAATAGGGGTACCGCTTGCCGACTTCGCGGAGCTGAGCCTGCGGGCTATGCAGGGTATAAGTGCAGAGCTTGATCTTTAGTGTTAGAAGACCTTGGCTGTGGGATGCGATGGTCTCTCGGCCACGAGGTGGTTGGAATCCCTCCATTCGTTAGACTTAGACTACTTGGAAGCCACTAGCAAAAGCCTCGCGTGTAGGAGAACGATACAGTCCTGTTAGGAATTGGCTCTTTTTGACTGACCGCCGGCTGAAAGTCAAGATGAGCAGCGTGATTCTTCACCTCAAAAAACAGATTGGAACAGCGGCTGGTAACCTCGCAGCAAAGCAAGGATGATTAGGAAAATGGACGAGCGTAAGAAAAAACGACTGACTGCCGCGGTTGCCGCAGTCTACAGATACCTTAGGAGTCAAGAAGAGCAGCAACTCGCCATGGCAGCGTTGAGTCAACCAGTTTCTGCTCCCGCCCTGGGGGCGGCAGGTCTGTGGTCCGCGTCTGGCAGACAGGCAATGATGGAAATGCGCAGGTTACTTCAGCTGCGGGTAATGCGCTAGTGGACAGTATGGTTCTCTAATGTTGAGGGCTATTACCTCTGGCGCCACGGCACAACCTGCTGATTGTGATTCTTTCAGGTTAACCTTCACTGAATTGAGTGCTTGAGGAAAGAGTGAGCAGCGCTTAAGGAGAGACTAAGAGGAGAGGATTATGGCAGACAAGCACACGAAACTTACGGCTGGACTGGTGGAGGAAAAGGTAAAGGTGACCAATCCGGTCAAGATTCAAGATTTAACCTTTCGGGATGCGCACCAGTCCATTTTTGCCACCAGAGGGCGCACCGAAGACATGATACCTATAGCGGAGGAGATGAACGAGATTGGCTTTTGGGCCATGGGCGTGTGGGGTGGTGCAACCTTTGACACCATGCATCGCTTCCTCGGAGAGGATCCGTGGGAAAGGCCGCGGACACTAAAAAAATATCTCAAAGACACGCCGTTGCAGATGTTGCTCCGGGGACAGAATCTGGTGGGCTATCGCAACTATGCCGACGATGTTGCCGAGATATTCGTGGAGCGGGCAGCGGAAAACGGCATCGAAGTATTCAGGGTCTTTGATGCTGTGAATGATTTACGCAATTTTGAGACGGTTGTGCCTATTATTAAAAAAATGGGCATGCACTTCCAGGGCGCTATCTGTTACTCCCTCACAGAGCCAAGAATGGGCGGGGATGTCTATAATACCGACTATTACGTTAAGAAGGCGAAAGAGTTGGAGGACATGGGGGCAGACACGGTGTGTATCAAGGATATGGCGGGTCTTGTCTCGCCCTACGATGTCTACATGCTGATTAAAGACCTCAAAAAGGACATAAAGGTACCGATTCATCTCCACAGCCACTTCACTTCAGGCCAATCCTGCATGGCCCTGTTGAAGGCCATAGAGGCTGGAGTGGATATTGTTGACACCGTGTTGTCACCCTGGGGCTATCGGACCTCACACCCGGCTTTGGAACCATTGGTGATGACCCTGAAGGGAACGAGTCGGGATACGGGCTTTGACATCAAGAAGTTGGCTGAGCTTTCTGAGTACATCGAAAAAATTTCTCCCAAGTATAGACATCTTTTAGACGACACCAAGCTCTCGGTAATAGACATCAATGTGCTTTTGCATCAGACTCCAGGAGGGATGCTCTCCAACCTGGTCAACCAGCTGCGAGATATGGATGCCCTGGATCGTATCGATGAGGTCTTTGCCGAATTGCCGCGGGTACGCAAAGAATTGGGTCAGGTACCCCTGGTTACTCCTACCAGCCAGATCGTTGGTATTCAGACGGTTAACAATGTTCTTTTCGATACCGAGGATGAGCGTTACAAGATGATCACCGCTCAAGTGAAGGATCTCTGTTACGGTTTGTACGGAGAAACGCCTGTACCCATTGATCCTGAGGTGCGAAAGAAGGCCTTGAAGGGCTATGAGCGTGGGGAAAAGCCCATTACAGTGAGACCGGCAGATGTGTTGGAACCAGAGTTGGATAAAGCCAAGGCCATGGCCGGAGACCTGGCCAAAGACATTGATGATTTGCTGATCGTGGCTATTTATCCCACTACCGGTGTTCGCTTCTTGCGGTGGAAGTATGGCCTGGAAGAAATTCCTGACGAGGTAAAGCCCAAGACCCTGGAGCAGGCAAAGGAAGAGCAGCGTCTCATTGCTCTAGCCAAAAGCGGCAAGCTGGTGGAAAAGGTGGAAAAACCGGCACCGGAGAAGAGTCCGGGACTTCGGGCCTTCAATGTATTTGTGGATGGTGACTATTTCGAGGTGGAAGTGGATGAAGTGGGGGGTGCACCTGTGGTGACGGCGGTGACGCCCATGATGCCGCAAGCGGCGGTAGCCCCAGCTCCCGTCGCTGCGCCTGCAGCTCCCGCGCCAGCTCCTGCGGCAGCACCCGCTCCAAAGCCGGTTGTGGAAGGAGGCACCTCAATTGAGGCGCCCATGCCGGGGATGGTCATTCGCTATGAGGTCAAGGAAGGTGATTCGGTAAATGAAGGAGACGTGGTCCTCATTCTCGAGGCCATGAAGATGGAGAACTCCATTACTGCACCCGTTTCCGGGACGGTTCTTTCCATACCTTTCAAAAACGGCGATTCGGTGCAAAAAGGGAATACCCTTGCTGTCATCGGTTAAAAGTTGCCTAGGTTATTGAAGGGGCGGACTCCACCTTGGGTTCGCCCCTTTCTAAATTATAAGTACCGGGGGATTACCCAAAGAGGTACAGAGATAGTTTAAAGTTGAAATAGCAGGAATTAAGGGATTTAGGGATTCAGGAATTTTGGAATTATCGGGCTGGAAGATACCTATTCCCAAGGTTCTCGTAATTGTGAATTCCTCAATTCCTCAAGATGTTTCATATTTCGAATTTGCCCGCGTTTTTTGCACCTGGGGCTTCTGTATCTCCGTGGTTCAATCTTTCATTTTCATCCAGCAAGAGACCCCATGAAGGGAGGATACATGGCGACAGCTCCGGTATTTGAGACCAACTTGCCAGGACTTAACTTGCTGGCAAGGGGAAAGGTAAGGGATATATATGATTTAGGGGATCACCTGCTTATTGTGGCCACAGATCGGATCTCGGCCTACGACGTGGTAATGCCCAACGGGATTCCGGACAAAGGGAGGATCCTAACCACAATCTCCTCTTTCTGGTTCAAGGCCCTGGCCGAAGTGGTGGACAATCACCTTATAACCACAGAGGTAGAGAAGTTCCCAGAAGAGTGTCAAGATTATGCAGAAGAATTGGCAAACCGGAGTATGCTGGTGGCCAAAGCGGAACCCCTGCCGGCAGAGTGCATTGTTCGTGGCTATCTCAGTGGGTCCGGGTGGAAAGACTACCAGAGCCATGGATCGGTATGCGGCATAAAGCTGACGGAAGGGCTGGTGGAATCAGCTCGTCTCGAGTCGCCCATATTCACCCCCTCCACCAAAGCTGAAAAAGGCAGTCACGACGAAAATATCGATTTCGAAACCCTCTGCCAGCAGGTGGGAACAGATTTGGCGGCACAGCTCCGCGATCTGAGCTTGGCACTCTATGAAAAGGGGGCGGCTATAGCCAGAGAGCGAGGCATAATCATCGCCGACACCAAGTTTGAGTTCGGTTTGGTCGGAGGCAAGCTCACCCTCATCGATGAGGTCCTTACTCCGGATTCGTCCAGATTCTGGCCAGCCGACAGCTATCAGCCAGGCAGGAGCCAGCAGAGCTTCGATAAGCAGTATTTGCGTGATTACCTTGACCAGTGCGGTTGGGATCGGACACCGCCTGCACCAGTTCTACCTGACGAAGTGGTGCGCAACACCCGGACCCGCTACCTGGAGGCCCTGGAACGTCTCACCAAGAGTTAGGAGCGGGATCATGGTTGAAAAGGAGTCATACTCGATCCAGCTTGAAGAAGTGGATTGGAATGACACCTCTTGCCTGATCACTTACGGCCCTCTTCCAGATAAGTTAATCCTCTCCATCCAAACCGTTGGCTTGATTCAGAAACCCTTGCTTCAGCGCAAAAGCGATGGACTTTTGCGCATCATCTGCGGCAGCCGTCGTTTAGCGATTTGCCAGCGGCTTGGTCTGAATCCCCTGTCTTGTGAAGTCTTGTCCACTTCGACATCGCCTGTTGCGAGTTTGCGAATGGCCATCTATGACAACATTGCTCAAAGAGCCTTAAATCCTGTGGAGAAATCTTTGGTTCTCACCAAGATGGCCCAACATTTGGACCAGGCACAGCTCGTTCAAGAATTCATGCCTCTGCTGGATCTGGAGCCTAGTGACACGCTTTGTGGCCGTTATAAAAAGTTGCCAGCCCTGGAGGAACCCATCCTCGATGCCATAGCTAGGGGTATACTGCACGAGCGGATAGGCTTTGTTCTTTCAGCCCTGGAGCAAGGAGACCGTCTCGCCTTCTTCAACTTTTTTGCAGAGCTTCCCTTCAGTGTGAGTGTGCAGGAGGAATTAGTGGAGACGGTTGTGGAAATAGGACGCAGGGACAATCTTACCCCGACACATATTCTGGACAGTGAAGAGGTGAATGATCTGCGGCGGGCCCACATGAGGCCGGCACGGCAACGAGCTCAACAAATTCGGAAGCAGTTGCAGGCCCGGCGTGCCCCTCGCCTCACCGCCCGGAAGGAGAGGTTTGCCAGGGAAGCCAGGGATCTTGGGCTGCCTTCTGGGGTACGTTTGATACCTCCACCTTATTTCGAGGGACCCAGATGGAGTTTGGAATGTACCTTTGAGCGCAGCCATGAGTTGGCAACGCGGCTGAGACAATTGGCTGAACTGGCCGATCAGCCTGAGTTCAAGAAAGTCATGGAAAGCGATGGATGACCAGTCATTGGGAAGAATGAAGAACCACGGAGACACAGAAACACGGGGCAGAGGCCCCGGTCAAATTCGAAATACGAAACCCGAAGCACGAAACAAATACAAAATCCGAATTCTCAAATGTTCAAAACGTAGCTACTTAAGAAGAATTATCTGGTGTTTTAATAATTTGGATTTTGGTAATTCGAATTTGTTTAGGATTTCGATATTCGGATTTCGGATTTAAGCTAGTTCTGCGCCTCGAGTGAGTGGAACGAACGGGCGGTGAACCAAATATAGACCGTGCTTCCCGCAACCAGTGGTCTACACTGAGGCTTACTGTTCTATGAAGTATCGTCCAGAAAGGTTGGTTATTGAAAAGGAGGTTGCTGAAAGCCCGCTGGTCAAAAGAATCCTGGCAACCTCGCCGGGCATCCCCGTAGATTGGGTTGACCGCGTCCAGGAAGATACCGTATCTGAGAATGGGACGGTTTTGGAAATCGTAAGATTTCGCGGTCGTTTTGTAAAACCCTGCCCGGGAACGCGCTCTTACAACTGCTGCGGTTATCAGATCCTAAACTTCGGAATTCAATGTAACCTTGGTTGCACCTACTGTATACTCCAAGCCTATTTTCCCAATTCAAATCTGCGCCTTTTTGCAAATACTAACGAGATGATGCAGGAGTTGGAAGAACATCTGCTCAATTCCCCTAAGCCAGTGCACCGCATAGGAACCGGAGAGTTCACGGACAGTCTGCTCTTGGATCCATGGACTAGTATGAGTGAAGTATTAGTGCCTTTCTTTGCCCGACAATCCAAGGCGGTCCTTGAGCTGAAGACCAAGACCACTAATGTTGACCTTCTCGAAAGCTTAGAGCATGGTGGCCACACCATTGTGGCTTGGTCCCTCAACCCGTCAGAGGTAATT
>Ga0210128_1000028_pt1 | contig 17764 bp, 14 predicted proteins | sample Tolay_CordB_D2_FD_185579 | JGI IMG/M metagenome (GOLD analysis project Ga0210128, IMG submission 185579) | Wetland microbial communities from the San Francisco Bay, California, USA, that impact long-term carbon sequestration - Tolay_CordB_D2... | ecosystem: Environmental > Aquatic > Marine >... | reverse complement strand
GCCAGGTTGTATTGGGCCTCTTCGGTGTTCTTGGGATGATCGCAGCTCAATGCGGCGGCGGCCTCAAAGGTCCGGACGCGGATGCGGGATATGCTCCGTGGTCTCAAATCATTTTGCTTCATCACCCTTAGTACCCCGGTCACGGCCGCCTGGGACCAGCGGCAAACTGCGTAAGGTTTAAAATACAAGTTCAGCATCAAATATTCATTGCCCAGTCCTTCGATCCACTTTTTATCCGGCGATTCACTGAATAAGGGTTCTATGCCGATGAATCCTTCCTGTGCCATAAAGACCGATGCCATTGCCACCATAGTCCCCCAGCCGATGCTGTCCTTGACCATAGACGGCTTCTCAATACCCTTCATCATAGGGGCAATGGGTGCGTGGTACTCTGCAACTCCCATCGCTTCACGAAGGGTACTTTGGTCTAAACCCAAAACTCTCCCGGCCACAGCGGCACCACCGACAGCGCCCCAACTCCCTGACGAGTGGTATGTCTGGTACAAAGCGTGTCGGATCAAGCCGGCTCGAATCGCAACTTCGTATCCAATGACAAGTGCGGTCAGGAAGTCTGTACCTCTCGGGTGAACGACGGACTCGCTTGCCGCCAGGAGCACTGGGAGCACACAGGCACCCGGATGGCCCTTTACCATCCTATAGCCATCGTCAATGTCCAGGGCGTTGCAGGCATATCCGTTGGCCAGGGCAGCGCCGACTGGCGAGACCCGCTCCCCGCTTACCAGGATAGTAGCCTCGGTTCCTCTAAAGTACTTAGTGGCGAATGAGCTCATAATACGGACCACTGGCGTGTCACTGCCTGCCAAAAGTGCACCCAGGGTGTCCAGAAGGCACCGCTTAGCCTGATGGATTACATTGTCGGGCAGATCCTCGAATCTGGTATCCGAGATAAATCGTAAGACCTTGTTAGTCAGAACCTCCAAGAAATCTCTCCAACGATAAGTTTAAATCTGAAAACTGTGAATCTCAGTCGTTTTTCCATTCAGCCTAATGGAGTTGCCATGGTCAAGACAAAACAAAAAAGCCCTTCATGTCTGAAGGGCTTTAATACGCTAGTTCCCAAAATCGTAGAGGTGAGGATTGATCTGCTCTGAATCTAGCGCGGTGTCATGTTTGGGCTCAGATCAGTCACACGTGGTTGAGCAACATGCGCAGCTTTCGGGGGCGCACCCGGCGTTTTCTTTCAGCGCCTCCAACTCTTCAGCCTGGGCCTCTCGAACCTCGACCACTTTGACATCGAAATGCAGATGTTCCCCGGCCAACGGGTGGTTCATGTCGGCTACCACCACCTCTTCGTTCACGGACTCCACCCGTAGCCTAACCGGGCCGTGAGGCCCACTAGCCTCGAACACCATGTCGGGTTCGATGTCCATGTCGGGAGGAAATTGATCACGCGGAATTTCACGGAAGAGCTCTTCGTTGGGTTGGCCGTAACCCTCCTCAGGCTCAACGGTGAACTTGGCACTCTGACCTTGCTCCATCCCCTCTAGTCCCTTTTGAAGTCCCACTATGACCTGACTAGCGCCAAATATAAAACCAAAAGGCGTGCTGGGATCGGAACTGTCGATCACTTCCTCAGAGTCGAGGGAGAGGGTGTACTCAATGCTCACATAGGCGTTGTCTTGAATCTTCATCAGTATCTTCTCCTTAAAAAAAATCCCGTTCGGAACAACCGCACCGTGCGGAATTTCAAACGGGACGTTGCGCGCTTACTATAACGGCCGAAACCACAAAGGTCAACCGCTAGAGCTATGGACCATGTAGTAAAGATTCCAAGCCCGTCGAAGATCCCGCTATGCGGGAGTAGTGGAGTATATGAAATTCCAAACTCCAAGCACCAAATCTCAGGGTGTCGGGAAAAAGAAACATAGAAGCTGAAACCTTAGTCATGGACAATGACTTTCGTGACCGACTAGTCAGTCAATTCTATCATATTTGACTAATTATTTGATTTATTATATGATAGTTACCGACTGACCAGTCGGTCAAATGGGAGTCATACTCAATGATGCAGTTATCTCGAAAGGAAGAAAAGAGAGCCCTAATCATCAAAGCCGCTGCCAAGGTCTTTGCTCGACGCGGTTTTGCCTCCACCTTAATGGCGGAGATCGCCATTAAGGCCGAAATCGGCAAGGGTACTTTATACGAATACTTCGACAGCAAAGAGGACCTCTTTTTCTCTGTATTTGAGTGGTTTGTCAAAGCGACTGAGGCCAAGGCCCAGGTTAGCATCGCCGCTCTTGGAGGGTCCGCATCGGACCGTCTGAAGGCCCTGAGTGATTCACTTATGAACTCTTGGGTTGAAATGAGAGACTTGTTTTCTTTGGTTATGGAGTTCTGGTCAGCTTCAGCCTCGTCGCAGATGCGGCAACGGTTTAAACGAGCATTCAGGCAAGGATATGGTGATTTTCGGCAGATTGTCTCGACCCTGATCCGTGACGGGATAGAGCGTGGCGAATTTCAGCCGCACGTTGACATTGAGTCAGTGGCCGCAGCGCTGGTTGGAACCTGGGACGCTTTACTCCTTCAGGCCTGGTTCGACGATGATTTCAATCCTTTGACCGCTGCCAGGGGATTCATGACCGTTGTCATCAATGGTTTGACCGCAAAGCCCCAGGTTGTTTAGGAGAGTTCTAAGTAAGCTGAAACATCACCATAGTGGTCATACCGGACAAGACGAAGTCGAGATCCGGTATCCAGGAACCTGAAGCTCTAGATTCCGGATATCCGCAGTGGCGGATTCCGGAATGACGGAATTTGCGAATTTGACGGAAATGCTTAGTTTCTCAACTGGTCTTCCGTCACCTGAGGAACATCGCTATTGGAGCGAACAAATGAAGATCTTCTCCAAAGTATTTAATAAAACTAGGTACTTATTTATCTTCATTGCGGTCGTGCTCTTGAGCCATGCCCCTGTCCGAGCCCAGGAGCAACCCCTTACACCCAGACAGATCCTGGACAAGGTTGACGACCTCTTTCGAAGCAAGTCGAGCCAAGCGCTTGCAACCATGACTGTCACCACCGCCCACTGGAAACGATCATTATCTCTGGAGATGTGGAGCAAGGGTAAGGAGAAATCGCTTTTCCGCATACTCGCCCCCAAGAAAGAAAAGGGCACTGCCACTCTTCGTTCCGATAACGACATTTGGAACTACCTGCCCAAAGTAAAAAGGGTAATTAAACTGCCCTCATCCATGATGGCGGCGTCCTGGATGGGTTCACATTTTACCAACGATGATTTGGTCAAGGAGAGCCGCATGGCCGACGACTACACCTTCGAGATTACCTTTTCAGGTGAGATGCAAGGCCAGGAAATTGTCGAGGTTACCTGCTACCCAAAGCCGGATGCGGCTGTAGTTTGGGGCAAGGTGCTTGTTAGGGCCCTGCGGAAGGAATACTTACCTTTATCTATAAAGTACTACGATGAGGAACTTCTTCTGGCCCGGACCATGACCTTTTCCCAGGTGTCACAACTTGGTGGCCGGTTGCTTCCCGCTATGGTGGCGATGGTCCCAGAGGATAAGCCAGACGAATCTACTGTAATCCACTATAAAAAAATTGACTTCGACATCGATCTAAAAGACGACTTTTTCTCCTTGAGGACCTTACAAAAATAGAGGACGACTACGTGAACAGCCTGCAATACGGTTGGCGAAACCTCTGGCGTAACACCAGGCGAACCTGTATCACCCTAGCAGCAGTATGCTTGAGCACAGCTATCCTGATGGCAAGTTACGGGCTCATGGACGGCCTCATGCAACACGCCGTATCCAATGCCACGAATCTCGTGGTTGGCGAGGTCCAGGTCCACGCCCAGGGCTATCGGGCGGACCACTCAATCTACAAGGCCTTGAACGAGCCCGACCTCATTTTGCGGGCTGCAAAACAAAAAAACGTCGCCGCCGCACCCCGCCGTTACGGCTATGGACTCGTGGCCGTTGGAACCAAATCTGCTGGGGCACGGTTTTGGGGTGTGGAGCCAGCTTCGGAGCGGACCACCTTTGACCTTGCGCAACATCTGCAAGAGGGTCGCTTTTTATCAGAGACCACACAGCGTGGTGTGGTCCTGGGCCAGAAGTTAGCTCGGTCTCTGCAGGCTCAGATTGGCTATGAGATCGTGGTTGTGGTTCAGGCTGCCGATGGCTCTCTAGGCAACGATCTCTATACTGTGACGGGTATCCTGAAAGCTGTCGGAGATAGCATTGATCGCAACGCCGCTCTAATCCATGCGGCAGACTTTGTCGAACTCTTTGTTTCAGGAGAGCGGATTCATGAGGTAGCCCTCAATTCCAGAGGAATGGTATCCACCGAAGGACTAACGGCACTGCTCTCAATTGCAGCCCCTGAGGAAGAGATAAAGAGCTGGCGCCAACTTATGCCCGAGGTCTCGGATATGGTCAATCTCTTTGATGCGTTTATTTGGATCTTTGGGCTGATCTTTCTGTTGGCGGCTGGGATGGGTGTCATGAACACCATGCTCATGGCAACGTACGAACGAATCCGAGAATTTGGCATTCTCAAGGCTTTAGGGGCCACACCATGGGGCATCATCAGGGATGTTGCCGCTGAGGCTCTGGTGCTAGCTGCTTTGGGGACGGTTTTGGGAACAATCTTGGGCTTGGCAGGTTCCTACTATCTGCAGGAAGTCGGGCTTGATCTTAGCATCTTCGCCGGCACCTACTCGGTCGGCGGTGTAGCCTTTGACCCGATCTGGAGAGCGACCATCAGTCCCAAAATGGTTTTTATTCCGGTGGTGCTCATGCTGATCATTGCCTTGGTCGCCTCCCTCTACCCGGCGGCCCTGGCAGCACGGTTGGATCCGGTTAAGGCGATACATAGACCATAAAGGGAAATTCGAATACCGAAGCACGAAGCACGAAACAATATCAAATGACCAAAGCACGAAATTCAAAACGGAAAAGCAATAAATTAGGACTTTGTTTTGAACATTTGAAAATTTGAAATTCGGATTTGTTTCGAAACTGGGGACCCCCCCGCAGGGTGGGGAGTCCGCAGGACCAATTTCGAATTTCGGATTTACCTGACTTCATACATGTGTAGTGAGGGGCTGCTTAGACTATACCCTGCATAACAAGGAAAAGCCTATGATCCCCAGACTGGCTTGGCGTAGCATTTGGCGGAACAGGCGACGGACATTGATTACCGTTCTTTCCATCGGTTTTGGTCTAGCCTGCACAGTGTTTTTTATTGCCATTGGCGAGGGCGTGTATGCCCAGTTAATAGACCAAGTCGTTCGAATGCAAGCTGGTCACATCACCATGGAAAACCCAGGCTATCGCGATGCCCCTGCTGTCGATCTTTGGATCAAGGCCCCAGAATCTCTCCGGTTGCAAATTGAAAAATTACCCCAGGTTGAGCGGACTAAGCTGATTATTATGGGCCAAGGCATAGCCCGATCCGCTTCGGGCGACGTTAGCGCTACGTTGATGGGGATAGAACCCTCAGTAGAACTGGATACCTCGCCCTTAGTTCGCCACATCGTCGCCGGAAGATATTTGCATGACGATGATGGTCCGTGGGTTGTAATCGGTAGTGAGCTTGCCAAGCGGTTGAAGCTGGCAGTGGGCAAAAAGATGGTTATCACCACCAACGACGCAGCCGGCAATCTGGTGGATGAACTGTGCAGGGTCAGGGGGATCTTTGAGACAGGCTCGGTGGAAATTGACGGATATTTCATCCAGGCTCCAATAGATTTTGCTCGGCGCCTTTTCGTTCTTCCTGAGGAAAGTGCTACCCAGTTGGGTGTGGTCTTGAGAATTCCCGAAGCGCAGGACTTTATTTTGCGAGAGGCTAGGCTGATGGTGGCCGGGCAAGACATTGCAGTCCTTCCCTGGCAGGAAGTAATACCGGAAATCGCCTCCTACATAAAATTGGACAAAGGTTCAAACTTGATTTTCCAGGCAATCCTGATCTTTTTGATTCTCTTTACCATCTTCAACACCATTCTTATGTCTGTGCTGGAACGAGAACGGGAGTTTGCGGTTTTGTTGGCCTTGGGTACAAAACCCGTTCAACTAAGACTTCAGATTCTCATGGAGTCGGCCTGTTTGGGGCTCATTGGCTGCGCACTCGGTCTGCTCGTTGGTGGACTTGCGGCTTGGGCAGCACAAGTGTGGGGTATAGATCTGAGATCTCTCCTTGAAGAGGGCTTTACCATTTCAGGCTTTGCCATTAGCGCCAAGATGCATGCTCGGGTAACCACAGGACTGCTTTTGGGGACGGCAGGGCTTGTCTTTGGAGCCACATTGATCTTAAGTCTCATTCCAATGCGCCGCGCCACCCGTCTCTCAATAGTTGATCAACTGCGATAGGGGAAATTATGGCGACCATAGTTGACCTGCAAGAGGTGACCAAAGACTACGGGCAGGGACAGGCCCTCACCCACGCCTTGCGTGGGGTTAACCTGGTCATTGAAGCTGGAGAGTTCACGGCCATGGCCGGGCCCTCAGGCTCCGGCAAGAGCACCTTGCTTAACATAATGGGCGGCCTTGACCGTCCGACTTCGGGGCGAGTCGAAGTTGACGGTCGAGAAATCAGTGACCTCTCAAATACTGAATTGGGCCTGTTACGGCGAGATCGTCTTGGTTTCATTTTTCAGAGTTACAACCTCATTCCGGTGCTTACCGCTTTGGAGAATGCTGAGTACGTCCTTATGCTTCAGGGTGTCCCCATTGCTGAACGGAGAGCCCGGGTGAGGGAAGTGCTCGCGGAGGTGGGACTGGAAGGGTTGGAGAATCGCTTCCCACGGCAACTGAGTGGGGGCCAACAGCAACGGGTGGCCATTGCCCGGGCCATAGTTTCGGAACCGGCACTGGTGCTGGCAGATGAACCCACTGCCAATGTGGACTCCAAGACCGGTACCGCTCTCCTGGATCTCATGCACCGGCTGAATGAAGAAAAAGGAGTGACTTTTTTCTTCTCTACCCATGAAGAGGCTGTAATGAAGCGAGCTCGTCGGCTCCTGCAACTCGAAGACGGTGTCATCCTCAATGATGGAATCCAAACTAATAAATGGAATTAACCGTAGACCCACGCAGACAGACACAGACATTTTCCTCTGCCGACAGTGGCAGAGGAAAAAATGCAGTCCTGCGGACAATTACACTGGTAATCAGAGTTCGCTAATTTCGTCACAGATTGCTCCATCCAGGGTAACTCAAGGTCTAGAGATCGCTTTCAGCCTATCGCGAAGCGATCGCATCCTTTAGCCGAGCAGGTCGCTCGGCTAAAGAGTCTGCGTGGGTCTGCGGCTAATTGATCGCTTTGAGGTAGTGGGTATCTGGAAATGGGTCAGCTGTTTTCCGCAAACCGCAAACTGCTGCTGGTTGCTGTTTTATTCCTGGTGACCGCGGCACTGAATCCTTGCTCGGCTTGGGCCCTGATGGGTGATACAGAGTCCAGTTTTGGCCTGGACGGCAGACTAAGCACCACCAATGCTCTGGTAGACAACTACGACTTCGAACCCTTTTTCGGGGATAAAAACACCGATCAGTTTTCCCAGAACCTTCTGCGACTCATAGCAGGGGGCAGGCCTACCGAGCAGCTCTCATATGAAGTCCACGGGATTCAGTCCTACACTTACTCCTCGGCCGGAGATGGAACGGAATCACCCATTTTTGGTACGAGTGGAGCGGACCGGCGATATAGAGCTTTGGACGCTACCTGGGATTGGCACGAGGGTGATAACAGTTTAGCCACCTTGTGGCTTGACCGGTTCAACACCAAGAGCGCTTTGCCCTGGGCTGACATCACCGTCGGTCGCCAAGCCGTAACCTTTGGTAAAGCCTACTTTTGGAATCCGCTCGACATATTCTTACCTTTCGACCCCAGACAGTTTGACCGCGATTACAAAGCTGGAGTTGATGCATTGCGAGTTGACATTCCATTAGGTTCCTTCACTGGCATTAATCTCATTACCGTTGCTGGCCGGGAACTCGACTCCTCAGGAGAATTCATTGATGATGGGACTTTGAATGCATCGTGGTACGGCTCAGCCTTGCTGGGCAGGGTGTTCACCACCTTGAAGGGCTGGGACTTGGCCCTCCAGGGCGGCAAGATCTACGGTGGCTACCAACTCGGTTCCGGTTTGGTGGGTGAGATTGGGCCCATTGAAGCCCGGGTCGAGGCTTCCTACTTCTGGGCTCGGGATAGCGCACCCCTTCCTGCCCCACTGGAAGGAGATCTGGTGGAAGACGCCTTTACTGCTGTGCTAGGTCTTGGCCATCGCTTTGACAACACGCTTACCGTGGAAATCGAGTACTTCTACAACGGTGCTGGTGAGTCCAATGACCTGGACGAGTCTTTTGTTAGATCCAGGAGCGGCTCCAGTCTTCAAATGAGCCGGCACTTAAGCGGTCTTCTTGTCAGCTATGAGTTTCTACCCATCATTACCGGTCAACTGACTGCACTTTACTCATGGGAAGATCCTTCCGGCCAGATTCAACCCATCTTGACCTGGTCGCCATCGGACAACACCGAAGTCCTCGTTGGAGCCAGCATCAATTTTGGTGACCGCCCTGAACAGAGTTCCACCGGACAGCCGCAGCTCCAGAGTGAGTTCGGCACCTTCCCTGACTTCTATTTCATGGAGTTTAAGCTCTATTTTTAGGGTCTGGTTGGCGATGCCATCCCGATGCGACCTTTCGAACACAGTGATCAATTGCGGGTGGGGATAAACCCCACCCCTACGTTCCCTCGGTTTCTGGTCCAAAATGTAGGGGCGGGGTTTACCCCCGCCCGAAAATTAAAAGGCCCTCCATAATTGAAGGGCCTTTTAATTCTACGCTATGCGCTTGGCGCTATGCGTTGTTATTTCTCCAGTGTCATCTGGATGTAACGGCAGGGACACTCTTTGGCGCAAAGACCGCACCCTTTGCAGAAATCCAAGTCGAATTCGTACAACCCCGTTTTCTCTGAAATCCTAACAGCGTTGTCCGGGCAGTACATAAAGCAATTGCCGCAGTTAAAGCAAAGTCCGCAGCTAAAACATCTCTCCGCTTCATCGATGATTGCTTCAAAATCCAGAGCAGGATAAAGCTCCTTGAAATGCTTCAGCCGCATGTGGATGGGCAAGGCTTCTTTCTGAAACCGTCTCTTCTTGTTGTAGTAGTACGTGTTCAAGTCCTTGGAATATATCACCGGCGGGCTTGACAGACGGCTTTCCACACCGCCGTCGATGTAGTCTTCAATGGCCGAAGCTGCCCGGGTGCCCTGGCCTATAGCAGCGGACACGGTCTCCAAGCCCAGAACGGCGTCGCCACCCGCAAAAACTCCATCGATGCTGGTCATCAGATTCTCATTGGCGGAAATCCACTTGTTGTCTCTTTTGTGAACTTCGATGCCGTCATAGTCAACCGCCTGACCCGTGGCCAGTATTACCGTATCAGCAGGAATAACTGATTCTGACCCCGGAATGGGAACCGGCCTGGCCCGGCCGCTGGCATCAGGTTCCTTTAACTCCATTTGCACGGAGAGGATGCCCACTACCTTGTCGTCATCCTGAATGATTTTCACCGGGTTGGTGTGATAGCGGAACATGACGCGCTCTTCCATGGCTTCATCGATCTCGGCCGTTATAGCAGGCATCTCCACTCTGGTGCGACGGTAGACCACACTCACATTGGCTCCCAGCCTTTTTGCAACCCGGGCGCAATCCATAGCCGTGTTGCCGCCGCCGATAACTACTACGTCTTTGCCAACATCCACATACTTACCGCTGTTCACATCTCTCAGAAACTCCACCCCGGAAAAAACGTTCCCGGCATCCTGACCAGGTATATCAATGGTCAGTCCTGTTTGGGCTCCAATCCCCACGAAGACCGCATCATGCGTTTGGATCAACTGATCCATGGGGATATTGACGCCGACCTTGATATTGCACTCCAGTTCAATGCCCAGCTTCCATATGTTTTCGAGCTCTTGCCGCAAGACATAATTTGGCAGTCGATATGAGGGAATACCGTAGCGCATCATGCCGCCGGGCTCACCATAGGCCTCGAATATCTTCACCTGAAATCCTCTTTTGGCCAGGTGAAAGGCGCAGGAAAGACCCGCCGGTCCGGAACCAATTACCGCCACCTTCTCTTTTCTATGGGCAATGAGCTTTTTGTGCTCCAGGTTCTCCTCCAAGCCGTAGTCGCCAACAGCGCGCTCTGCGCTGTTTATGGCCACAGGTGAGTCAAAGTCGCGGCGATTACACCCGTCCTCACAGGGATGCGGACAGACTCTACCGCAGATTGCCGGCAAAGGGTTGGTGCGGGTCAACACATGCCAGGCTGCTTCATAGTCCTTTTTCTCCGCCAGAGTCCTGAGAAAACCACGGATATCGTTTCCTGCAGGGCAGTCCTGGTTACAGGGCGGTGTTTGCATGATATTGACCGGCATCAAAGTCCGCCATGATCCGGTCTCATAAGGAACAACTTTGCGTAAATCCAGAGCTAGTCCTAAAGGTAGCTTTTCCATTACAGATTAAACCTTTCTATGTTCTGGTTGGCGATCTCTTGGATTACATCCACTTCTTTGGTTGGCACCCCTTTCTTGAAGAGATGCTTGAACCTTCCTTGCGGTTTCAAATATTCTTCAACCGGCACTTTTACCGGGATCTTCCTAACATTGGTCACCTTGCCGTCAATGATTTCATACACCGGGAAAAGCCCGGTGTCTTTGGCCAAGCGACATATCTCCACGGTAAGTTCCCCGTGATGCCCCCAACCCAACGGACAGGGTGCCAGAATGTGGATGTATTTGGGACCCTCAATGGTGAGCGCCTTCCTAATCTTCAGCTGCAGATCCCTGAAATCATCAACTGTGGCAGTGGCCACATAGGGGATGCCGTGGTCCGCCGCAAGCATCGGCATGTTTTTCTTGCGGGTTGTATTACCCGTGGGTGTTGTGGAGGTCCGGGCACCGTAGGGAGTAAAGCTCGAGCGCTGCACCCCGGTATTCATGTAGGCCTCGTTGTCGTAGCAGACGTAAAGAACGTTATGTCCCCGTTCAAACATGCCACTGATACTTTGAAAACCAATGTCGGCAGTACTGCCGTCTCCTCCCTGGGCGATAATGTTGACCGGCCCCTTCTTGAGCGCTTTATAGGCAGCGTCCACACCGGAGGCCACAGCCGATGCGTTCTCAAAAAGGCTGTGCAAAAATGGAATTCGCCAGGAAGGATCAGGATAGGGGCCGCTGAACACTTCTAGACAGCCGGTGGCCACACAGGCAATGGTGTTCTCACCCGCAGCATCTGCCACTAGTCGGGCGGCCAGCGCTTGACCACAGCCACCACAAGCCCTGTGCCCACTGGCAAACAAATCCTTCTTGTCAACGCCTTCGAGGTATTTCGATTGTTCTCTCATGGTTACATATCTTTCTCTGCTATGAGTTCTTCTTTTAAGCCCAAGAATTCAAATTCCACGGGCTCTTTCTCTACCTTTTCCACCATATAACGCAAGTCATCAATTGATATATTGCGACCACCCAAGCCGGCAACAAAACTGCTTATGTCGCGATCCTTTTTCTCCGCCCTGGGAAAAGACCAGCGAACATCGCTCGCCAGGATACCGCCTCTTCCCAAGGAAATGCACTTCTCCAGCACCACGATGTTCATTTTATCCTTCAAGGCCCGGTAAACCTCATGTCGCGGAAAGGGGCGGTAGGAGCATATTTGCAGAAGCCCAACCTTCTTGCCCTCTTCCTCGAGCTGGTCAATGAGCTCTTTTATGGTGCCCACCACCGAACCCATGGAAATGACCACCACATCGGCCTCTTCCAGTTTGTAGGCCTTGATGAAGCCGCCGCTCTCTCTGCCAAAAGTCTTGGCAAATTCAGAGCTTACTTCTTTTATGGTTTCCTCGGATTTTTCCAAGGCACGGTGCAAGATGTACCGGGTTTCCATATAGAAGCGAGGGTCGGCAAACAGGCCGATACCTCTCGGCCACCTGGGGTCGACAATGTGCCTGGGCTTAAAAGTAGGCAAAAAGTCATCCACTTCTTTTTGTTCGGGAATATCAACCGGTTCAAAGGCATGGGTAAGAATAAAGCCATCCATGCAAACCATCACCGGCAGAAACGTCCGTTCCGCAATCTTGAAGGCCTGGACGTGCAAGTCCGAAGCCTCCTGGTTGTCCTCGGCATGGAGTTGAATCCAGCCCGCGTCCCTAACCGCCATTGAATCCTGCTGGTCGTTCCAGATGCTGAGCGGCGCCGATATGGCGCGATTGGCACATGTCATAACGATTGGCAAGCGCATCCCGGCAATGCAGTAGATAACTTCGCTCATCAGCAACAGTCCCTGAGATGACGTTGCCGTATAGGCGCGGGCGCCCGCTGCACTGGCTCCTAAAACCACTGAGGCTGCAGAAAACTCGCTTTCCACATTGACAAATTCTGCATCCAGTTGCCCTGCACCAACTATTTCCGCCAGTTCTTCCACAATGTGGGTCTGCGGCGTGATGGGATAGGCAGATATTACATTGGGCCGGCATTGGGCTACCACATGGGCAACCGCATGAGATCCTTCAATTTGTTTAAGCATCTTTTCTCTTCTCCATGATTTCCACGGCCCTTTCGAGGGCAGCTATATTGTTTTCACCAACCCTGCCGGGAAACTTCTCCATTATGGCCTCCTGGGCCGCCCCTAAACTCACCAGACCGGTTATGGAACAAAAGGCTCCGATCATAATCGCATTGGGTATAGGCCTGCCTATGATCTCAAGGGCAATTTCAGTAGCAGGAATAGTTTCCACTCTTGCCGTGGTCTTCAAGTTCAGGTCCTCGGCTTTTTGCTCAGCATTGATCAGCACCAAACCATCAGGCTTGATGCCGTCCAAGACAGGTACTGCACCAATTAAATGATAGTCCTGGACGATTAGATAATCCGGAGTTCGTACCTCCTCCCGGGTCCGAATCTTTTTGTCGTCGATTCTGACAAAAGCCTGGACAGGCGCTCCTATGCGCTCTGCTCCGAAGGAAGGAAAAGCCTGGGCAAATTTGCCGTCTTTGAACGCTGCGATGGACAAAAGCTCCGCCGCTGCCACGTTTCCCTGTCCACCTCGACCATGAATCCGAATTTCAATCATGTCTCTCACCTTCTGATAGATTCGTGCTTTATTGCACGGAGGACTATAACATTTTTACCACTACTTTTCGAATCTTCTTTTATCTTCGTAAAATATTTCACAAAATATAACCTAAAACTTTATCCAGTTCAATCTGAAACCGAGCCCTGCCTGTGGAATAGGGAACCATGTAGATGGTTTTCCTGGCCGGCACCTTTCTTGCTGTAATCATCTGCCGATTTTGCTAATTTACTGGTATCTCATTAAGATCGCCTCCTGAGGAAAGCATGTTGGACGTAATTCTTTTCTGATTACAAGCATAGGGAGAAGAGATGCGGAGACTATTTACCAGGGCTCATGTGTGTTGTGCACTTGTGGTTTTGACTACCTTTCTGCTCTGTTCCATGGTCGCTGCCGCAGAAAAACCTTCAGTTGCAATTGAGCAGAAAGAGAATCTACAGCGTGAGGGAAAAGAGGAGATAGAAGAAAAACGCTCCGCTGATACTGAGCTTGAGGAGCAAGAACAGCAACCAATAGAGATTGAAGAAACTGATGATGAGGATGAAAAAACCGAAGGAACTCAGATATTTTCAAGGTTACCCGTAGAAAAGATCACCCTCGGTGGCTTCATAGACCTTGACTATGACTACTATGACGTCTCAGATGTCTCTGACAAAGACAGCGGTAGCAGTTCTGACCTGGGTCTGGGCTCGGTGGAACTTGAACTCAGGGTGTTTTTCAACAAATGGGTCAAATCCAAAATCGTGTTGACTGCCGATGATGTCGGCAAGGAAGGCGGGGACGATAACATAAAGTTGGATGAAGCCATCTTCACCATGAAATGTCCTCTGGTCCCCTTGTACTTCACTGGTGGGAAAACGGTCCTGCCTTTCGGCGTTTTTGAGGACCATCTGATCGTCGGCACCCTAATGGAAGAACTCTATGAGGTAGACACAGTAGGTGCCACCCTGGGTTTTACGCCGGATTTTTACGGGTTGGACCTCTCCATCACCGTCTATAAAGGCCAGGATATCATAGAGAATCTTAACGATTTCGACACACATGAGTTCAGTCCGGGTCGCCAAGAAAGTGATGATGTCAGCTCCTTTATTGCCAATGTCACCCTCGAGCCAGTAGAAGACATGCTTATTCTCAGTGTTTTCTACGACAGTGAGCCTGGCGATGGAAGACGCAACCAGACCATGGGGGGTGCTTTTACTTTGGATGTCTGGAAGCTCAGTTTGGACGCAGAATACGTCACCGCCCTAGCACGAGAAAAAGGGGACAACGGGGAAGAAAACAAGGATAGTGCCTGGGTTGTGGGTCTTGCTTTGCAGCCGATTGAGTCAGTTCCACTGGAGTTTGCCGTCCGGTATGAAGATTTTGATGATGATCAAAGCGGCGATCAGGATGAAGTACTGGACTACCGATACGTCGCCGGATTCAGCTATAAATTTCTTAAATGGGCCACCTTCTTCTTCGAGTATGATTACTGGAAATACGAGAGGGAAAGCGGCAGCGACGCCGCAGACCACGTAAACTCGCTACACTTCCGGATTGGTTTGGCGTTTTAGTAGCACTGTATGTCCCCCTTCTTTCAACCTCCCAAAACCAGCCTTAGATTCAGTAAAAAAAATTACCTCGTTTTAAAATCCCCCAACCCCCGTTACTAAAGGGGGGCATCAAATGGAACTATCTCACATGCAACAAGTCATCTTCCCCCTTTGACAAAGGGGGATCGAGGGGGATTTTCCTGCGCCTTCGTCTTGCCTAAAATCACCCCAGCATAGTTACTCCACGAGCAAAAATAAACTAGGCCACCCCGTTTACAGACGGGCTGGCTTTTCCAACTACTAATCTCGCCCTAATTATCCATTCAGAAACTTTCTTATTCTGAACAATCCTTACCAACTAGTAATGTTTTGGCAATCTTTTGGTAAGCCCCTCAGTTTTATTATCCAGAAAACCGGCAAAAATCCAAACGAACGTCCATCCAGGAATTACCGAATGTCATTCTGAGCCCTTCGGCAAGCTCAGGGCAGGCTGCGCGAAGAGAGTAATTGTCATCCTGAGCAGCGCGAAGGATCTTGAGATTCTTCGCCCGCCTGCGGCGGACTCAGAATGACAACTATGCATTTCCGGATGGACACCGGTTAGCCACCGGCGAACAAACAAATAGAGAAAGAAGGAGGAGTACTATGGTGCAAGAAAAGAACATTTTTAGACTGGGTTTAACCATTATCATGTTCATTGCTCTCCTTGGTCTGGTCAGCACGCCTGCCCTGGCACATGGCCGCGGCCGGCACGTCAACAGGGCCTGCAGCAAGACCGCGTCGGCTGCCTTCCTCGCCTGCCAAAATGAGGTAAAAGACGATTACTGGATTGCCAAGGGCAACTGCTACAATTTGTCTGACAAAGAAGCCCAAGCTGAGTGCTTTGAAGAGGCGAAAGATGAGTACAAAGGGGCAAAGGAAGAGTGTACGGAGCAGCTCGAGGCCCGTAAGGACCTCTGTGAAGAGGTGGGGGAAGACCCCTATGATCCCATAAATGACTTGGAACCAGAGTTTGTTGATCCGAGAGATATCGGTGGCGTAGTTGCTCCCAACCAATATTTCCCGCTGGTGCCGGGCCATGAGTGGGTATACGAAGGCGGTGGCGAGACCATTACCGTGACCGTTACGAACGAGATTGTAGTAATCCATGGTGTAGAGTGCCGTGAAGTCAGTGATGTTGTCGTGGAGGACGGTGTAGAAATCGAAAACACAAAGGATTGGTACGCCCAGGACGAAGATGGCAACGTCTGGTACTTCGGCGAACGCTCCGTGGCGCGGGAGGATTGTGAGGATGATGAGGAAGAGGAGTGCGACGCATATTTGCTCAGCGACGATGGGTCGTGGATAGCCGGAGTAAATTTCGCCCAGCCGGGAATCATCATGTTCGGTGATCCGTCGGAGGAGCTCGGGACGGTATTCCGCCAGGAGTTTGCCCTGGGTGATGCCGAAGACGCGGGCGAAGTGGAGAGCGTGACAGAATCCGCGGATGTTCCCGCTGTCGGTGCTGACTGCACTGGAGATTGCCTGAAAACAAGGGATTTTACCCCCATAGAGCCAGACGTGGAGGAATTCAAATACTACAAACCGGGGATCGGGCTTATTTTGGAAGTTGATCCCGAGACCGGCGACCGCGTGGAACTCACAAGTAAAAATTTCTAGCCGGTGGCCCCTTGACTACAACAAAACATGTTTGGCCCGCCAAAAAGGCGGGCCTTGCTCCAAACCGTGCCGGTGCCTGTATTTTAAAATGTCTCATCTTGTCGTGGGCTAAATATGGTCACGGCTTGGTCAGACTGCCGACTTGTGTGGGATGTGACCATTAGCTTTGGGGGAGACTGGATACATATCCCGAATTTCCGAGCCCTGGCTTCGGCCGGGGCTCGGTGTATTACCTAAATTGAGCTATTCTCCGTTAACTGTCATTCTGAGGAGCCGACAGGCGACGAAGAATCTCAGAAGGTGGCTTCACCCAGAAGATTCTTCGCGGAGTTTATCCTGAGCCCGTCGAAGGGCTCAGAATGACATGGATGGTGCTGCCTGTACTTGTGCCGTCCACTAGAATCGCTCAATTTAGGTATTTTTAAATACTCACTCGCGGATGAATAAATATAATAATGAGAAAACTAATTACCCAATTTTTTCTATTATTATTAATTGTCTTTCTCTCTAATGTTAGATACGCCAGTAAGGCAAGTCTTCAAGATATAGTCTGGGATAAAGTTGACGGAAATCTCATTGTGCGTTTTAAATTAAATGGTGTTTTTTCCTCACAGTTGAACGACGTTATTCTGAATGGAACACCTGTCACCTTTACATTTTTTGTTACATTGTACCAGGTCCGAGATCTTTGGGTGGACAAGAAGATAGTTAACATAAAGATCGACCACATGATGAAGTACGATATTTTGCAGGAAAAATTCACTATGAAAAGATCCTGGAGAATTGATGAAGTATTGATTACGGAGTCTTTTGCTGAAGCTCAGAAGCTGATGACTGAAATTAGCAACTTAAAGATCCTTCAATTTGACTGGTTGGAAAATGATGGCCGTTATCAAATCGGCATTAAGGCCGAACTCAGCAAAGCCAACTTACCCCTTAATGTGCGATCAGCATTCTTTTTCTCCCCTTCTTGGGGTTTTGAAACAGATTGGTATATACTAGACTTTAATCACTACCAAAAGGGGGTTTCATCGTTCTCTCAAATGAGGTAGTTCCCTATGCGCATCTTGTTGATTGAAGATGATCTAAAGTTGGCCTCCTTCATATTGAAGGGATTCAAGGAGGCTGGATTTGCTGTGGACCATTGTGATGATGGCGAGGATGGCCTGCACATGGCCTTGAGTGAACCCTACGATGCCGCCATCGTTGACATAATGCTGCCCAAACTTGACGGTTTCTCTCTCATAGATGAACTGCGCAGGCGCAAAAAAACTACACCTGTAATTATTCTGAGTGCAAAACGCTCTGTAGAGGATCGGATCAAGGGGCTGCAGACAGGAAGCGACGATTATCTGGTTAAGCCCTTTTCTTTTGCTGAGCTCTTAGCGCGCGTGCAGGCACTGATCCGCAGAGCTAGTGGTGCGGCAGAGCCTTCCAGTCTCGTGGTTGGTGACCTTTCTA
>Ga0210128_1000026_pt1 | contig 18115 bp, 19 predicted proteins | sample Tolay_CordB_D2_FD_185579 | JGI IMG/M metagenome (GOLD analysis project Ga0210128, IMG submission 185579) | Wetland microbial communities from the San Francisco Bay, California, USA, that impact long-term carbon sequestration - Tolay_CordB_D2... | ecosystem: Environmental > Aquatic > Marine >... | reverse complement strand
GAATTTTTCGGAGTTTCTCTGCGCCGCCAGGATCGCGGTGAACAGTTCCTATCAGAATTAGCTCTTTGTCCTGCATCCCACTCTCTTTCAAATGCACCCTCAAGTTATATGCTTCGCGTCATTCGGCTTCGCCGTCACTTATGGTCATTTGTTGTAACGACCTCATGACGGGCGCAGCCCAAGTGACAACGAAGCGCATGCGCGTAGTGTAATGACTTGTGGGTGCCTAGTCCTTAGTGTTGGGTGGGCGGTGCCACCCTACATCTGGCCGTATCGCTTTAGGATAGGGATCAGTTCATCAAAATGGGAGACATGATGAGCTGCCTTAAGCTCTTCATTGCGATAAGCGACAAAAAGTACGCCTGCGCGTTCACTTGTCTCCCGGTCAACATCAGAATCACCGATGTAGCATGCTTCTTCAGGCGTGATATCAAAATAGGAAAGAATTTTGTTGACTGATTCTGGGTGTGGCTTGGGATTGTGCACATCGAGGGATGTAACCACCAGATCAAAATATGGATTCAGGCCAAATCTCTCCAGCAACTGGCCCATTGTCCGGGTTCGGCTGGTGGCGATGGCAGTCTTGTAGTGACGGCGGAGCAGCTCCAAACACTCCATTAAGCCAGGCTGCAAAGTAAGCAACTCTATGAGGGGTTCATAGTCCATTTCCTGCCACAACCGCTCTGCCTCCCGAATCAGACTGTCATCGCCGAGGAGAAATTTCAGAGACTCTTGAAGCGTGTGGCAGTGTACGTAATCGAGCTGGTCCTCGTTGAGCGCCTCCTTGTTAAAGTGAGACAAAAACTGATTATACAGGCTGGCATTTGCCGCTCGCGAGTCAACGATCACGCCATCACAGTCGAAGATTACAGCCTTGAAGGCTCCATCGGAACCGAACTCTCCCTTGTCAACGGTGTTCCTACTCATCTTCCTCCCAGAGTCTCTCTCTTTTGATGCCCTTCAGGAAACTTTCGTTGCTCCTTCGATTCTTCTTAAGCTGCCGGAGGAATTTTCGCATCTCACCATCAGGGAACATGGAGTTGAGATCGCGCTCTGCTTCCCGAAAGACCAGGTTCAGGTCTACATTTTCTGCCTCAGTTTCGGTTTCTTCCTCTTCTAGAATCTCACCCTGCAGTTCGTCCATGCATCCCTCCGAAACTGTCAGTTATTAGCCAGTCGTCAACTATCCTCAGTGACTTCTTAACTCCTGGCTTCCGCAAATAGTATAAACGCTTTTGTTTTCAACAAGTTGCCCTTGAATCTTGCTCCCCTTCCCCCCTTTTACACGCAGACTAATATATAATTAGCCTTTATATGTCAAGTTGCTCACAGGCACCTGGCAAAATGCGACTACCTTCGAAAATCCCGCTGTGCGGGGAAAGACCAAATAAAAAGGGCATCTTATCCTATTTAGACAAGATGCCCATGATAAACGTGTTTCTGTGAACTAAAGCTTCGTGACGTTCTCGGCCGCAGGGCCTTTGTTGCCCTCTCCCACGTCAAAGCTCACCCGGTCACCTTCATTAAGAGTTCTGAAACCGGACATGCTGATGGCGGAGTGATGAACAAATATGTCCCCACCCTCATCTTGCTCAATGAAGCCGTACCCTTTCCTTTCACTAAACCACTTAACAGTTCCTTCTGCCACAGCTAAAACCTCCTAAAAATTTTGTTCCAAGCCCCAGGCCGCCACTCTGGCAAGGGAAACAATCCTCAAAAGCCTAACTGGCTTGCGAACGAAAACGCTTAAGAAAATTTATATAATACAGAAAAGTACAGGGGTCAAGCTCGGAAAAAAGTCGAGGAGTTTTTGCTCACCTTCCACAACAGCAACTATTTTACCCGAAAGGTAATCCGTCCTCGAGTCAGATCATACGGTGACAGTTCAACTGTCACCTTGTCTCCGGTAACAATTTTTATGTAATACTTGCGCATCTTACCGGAGATATGGGCCAGGACCCGGTGCCCATCGGCCAATTCCACCCGAAACATGGCATTGGGTAGAGTCTCCACCACTGTCCCCTCAACCTCTATTGCTTCTTCCTTTGACATTAACTCCCTCACTGAAAGGGCCCCTTCAGCCTTTTGTGCTGAATCCTCAAAGTGAGCGGCCCTGGTTTTAAATGTGCACAAATTTAAGTGAAGTGCTGTTAGATCGAGCTAACCAGTTTCCATCCGGAAATTCCGGGTGGACACTAGTTACAGTTTCCAATTTATAAATGAGCAATTTTCTTCGTCCCCTGCGGGGACTCAGTCCCACCCCTCCGGGGCGGGTTCCCAGTTTCTTCGTCCCCTGCGGGGACTCAGTCCCACCCCTTCGGGGTGGGTTCCCGGTTTCCGTAAGGTCAAGAAAATCAAGGGATTGCGCGGAGGCGTACTGATGTACGCCGCACAAGAAATCCCGCTGATTGACGCAGAGATTCCGGAAAAGGGCCATTTATGGATGGAAACTAACTAAAGCTTAAATAATCTCATTTGTCAATGGCTGGGGATGAATCATGAAAAATACGCTTACCACCAAACATTGATGAATTAAATATCTAGCCAGGATATTTCACGAATTGCAAGGCTCTTGGTTTACGGCATGGTAGCCACCCTCGCAAAGTTTCCCAGCACTTTCTCTATTTTCTTAATAATTTCGACACATTCCTTTATGCTGTGGCGGCTTGCCAGATATTTCGGGTCATTATAGGATAGCCATACTTGCCCCGCTTCATCTTGCCAGATGAGAGCTTTTTGGGGTAGATCGATGCCAACGCTCTGGCCACACTGCATCAGTGGTGTGCCCACCTTAGGATTGCCGAAGATAATCAATTCGGTCGGGCGTAGCTTTTTCCCAACTTTTTGCGCCCCTTCTGCATGATTGATTCTTATAAACACAGTCATGCCTTTTTCCCTTAGTATGTTTTCGAGGCGGTCCACTGTGGTCTTTACATCATGGGAACTTTTTATGCTAATAATGCCATTGTCAGCATAAGTCACTGAAGCAAAGAAGAATATTGCCATGAGGGTGCAGAGTAAATATCGCATAGTTGATCCTCCTCTTCGGTTTAATCAAGAACAAATGAAGCCTAACCGTTAATTAAATAAAATTTCTTTTGCATATTCTCATAATAATTGCAAAATAACAAATTCCAAGCACCAAATCTCAGGATTTCAGTGTTCAGTGTTCAGGTTTCAGCTTCTGTGTTTTTTTCCTGACACCTGACACCCGACACCTGAAACCTCCATAAAAGCTCCCAATCTTTATCTGTAAAGCCATGCAGTTCTGACCCCCGCAAGACGAGATCCTGGACAAGCCCTTCGAAGATCCCGCTGTGCGGGGGAGGACCAGGTTTTCGATGTTGAACAAAAATCTCGTATATTTAAATAGTTGACTTTCTGGTATATTCTATGGAACCACTATATAATAAATGGTTGCCTGCAGGTTCTCTGCCGCAGGCAGAGAACGCTGAGCGCATGGCGCCAAGCGATTAGCGGCAAAAAACGACCATAATCATTAATTTAATCTCATTTTCTTGCTCAAAAGACATTATGGACACAAGGACATACGATACGCTGGTGATCGGCAGTGGCATCGCCGGCCTCACCTTCGCCCTCAAGATAGCGGATCGCTGCAAGGTTGCGGTGGTGACAAAGAAGGAGAAGGTCGAAACCAGCACCAATTACGCCCAAGGGGGAATCGCCTCGGTGCTAAGCCCTGATGATTCTTTTGACCTCCATATTCAGGATACCCTGAACTCGGGAGACGGCCTGTGTAATCCTGATGTGGTCGAGATGGTAATTAAAAACGGCCCCAATCGCATCCACGAACTAGCCGAAATGGGTGTACGCTTTCAATTGAGTCAGCAGAATTCCGTACCTTTCGATCTCGCTCGCGAAGGCGGGCATTCCCGTAGCCGCATCGTCCATTCCCAGGACATGACTGGCAGGGAGGTGGAGAGAGTTCTGGTTTCCATGGCCGAAAACCATCCCAACATTTCGATTTTTGAAAACCACATTGCCATCGATCTGATTGTCGAATGCCACCTGCTCAAGAGGGGGTTGTTGACCACCCAGCGCCAGGAGCGCTGCTGGGGAGCATACGTTCTCGATATTGAGGGAAATCGTATCCTCACCTGCCTGGCCAGAGATACCTTGCTCTGTACCGGAGGTGCTGGCAAAGTGTATGTCTACACCAGCAACCCGGATGTGGCTACAGGAGACGGTGTAGCAATGGCCTACCGAGCCGGGGCAGAAATAGCTAACATGGAATTTGTCCAATTCCACCCCACCTGTCTTTATCACCCCCATGCAAAAAACTTTCTCATTTCTGAAGCGGTGCGTGGCGAGGGGGGACGTCTCATTGACAAACGAGGCCATGATTTCATGGCTAAGTACCACCCACTCAAGGATCTGGCCTGTCGTGACGTTGTAGCCCGCGCCATAGACACCGAGATCAAACAAAGCGGTGACGACTGCGTATACGTTGATATCAGCCACCGTGACGCTGATTTCCTCCGGCGGCGATTTCCTGGCATTCATGAAAAGTGCTTGTCTCTTGGGATCGACATCACCCGAGATTCCATACCTGTCGTTCCAGCGGCCCATTACATCTGCGGTGGTGTGCGGACCGATAAATATGGCCGCACCAGCATCCAGCATCTTTACGCCTTGGGAGAATCGGCCTGTACTGGGCTTCATGGAGCCAACCGCCTGGCCAGCAACTCTCTCCTGGAAGCTCTGGTCTTCGCGCACAATGCTGCTGCAGAGATTAACAGCCGGCCCAGTGCACCCACAGAAAAAGTCTCTTTTCCCGAAGTTCCACCTCTGGAGATGCCGTTGAACGCCAATGACAGCGAGATGGTGCTTATCGCCTATAACTGGGACATAATCCGGCGTCTGATGTGGAACTACGTGGGTATCGTCCGTAAAGACAGCCGTTTGCGTCTGGCACAAAATCACGTAGCCCAGATTCAACGGGAGATTAACGAGCACTACCCAAACATCAGCCTCAACAGTGATCTCATTGAACTGAGGAATCTGGCTACCGTGGCGGAGTTGATTGTAAACTGTGCTCTAGAACGCCACGAAAGCCGGGGGCTGCATTTTAATATCGACCATCCCCAGAAAGATGACGATCGCTGGCAGCGGGACACCACAATGCGCCTCGACCAATGGACATGACTTTTCCCTACCACCTCACGGTTACCTCTCACAGAGATCACAGAGTTCTCAGGGTAATCAAACTACTCAAACAAAAGACTGGGAGTTACTCGACAAAAAAAGCCCCGGGAGACCCGGGGCTTTTCATTTTTTCCACTTTCTGGAGAAGATTAATCTATCGGATTTAGCTCTCTCTCCCTGGGAAACATGGGCAGATAACGGTAGGAAAGTGAGAGTAGCAAAGCACCATATGCCAGCACGCCAACAGTGGGTGCCCACTCCGTCCAGGTGGGTACGTAGATTTGTAGCTCTTCAAAAGGCAATACCGGCAACGCCAGGTTCTGAATGGTAAAGACGAAACGATTGATGACTATGCCGGTGCAGTTCAGAACGCAGGCAACGATTAGTAAGACATCATCCTCCCTGGCTTTCGGGATGAGCAGAATAATGGCCGGGAGAACACCGCAGACACCCAGTTCTGCTACAAGGAGCCACATGCCATATGGCCCCTGGAAAAACTCGGTGAAACTCATTCCCATTTTCGGTGCCGTTTGAGTTGCCCACCACCATGTATCCAGGAACTTAAAAATGAGGTAAAAAGTGAGCAGGTACCCGGTGACTTTGGCCAGCAGCGAAATGGCCTCACGCCCTACCAGCTGTTTCCGCGACACACCCTGCACCATCTTGCATACGAGAATGGTCAAGGCCGGGCCAGAAGCTATCGCTGAGGCTACAAAAAGGAAGAAGGTCCAGGGCCAGATGAAAAATCCAGCGCGGAAGGCGAATGGCCGCGCAAACATCACCCCGTAGAGACCACCCAGGGAACCCTGGTGGAAAAAGCTCAAAAAGGTTCCGGTGGCCGCAAACACCACCATTATCTCATGCAGATTGTGGCTGAAATAGTGGAACTCCGGCACCTTGTCCAACTGTCGGTTTTCGAGAATTAAAGGTATGTATTCTACGGTGAGCACAATAGTGTAGCAGGTGATACAGAAAATCACTTCGGTAAGCATGGAGTGCACATTGGGATGCCAGAAAGAAAACCAGCCCCGAATGGGTTGGCCAATCTCCAGCAGCAGCACAATCTGGGCGCCAGTGTAGCAGATGAAGCCAACAACCACGGCCAGGTTGATGATATCCTTGAGTTCCTTCTTACCGATCACGTACGTGAGAAAACCGGTGAAAAAGGCACCTGCTCCAAGAGCAATGATCGCCAGGTCCGCGGTGATATACAGACCAAAACCAAAAGAGTCGTTGAGGCCGGTCACATTCAGTCCCTTCCACAGGACCATGAACCCACCCAATACGCCCCAACCGATGACACCTAAAATCACCAGCAACCAGAGGCAGAAAACCTTAAATGAACACCGCTTTACCCCTTCAGGGATGAGTGCTGAATCCATGGTTATCCTCTCTTCTCCATGGTGATGTTATCCTAACCTAAAGTACGTTATCTGCCAGCTTGCGAATCCAGTCCTGACTGCTCAAGTAGTAAATCTTGGGTTTGGTTTTGAGCTTCTCCAGGAGACGGAAGGCCTGAGGACTCTTGGCCAGTTTGGCCACCTCGCTATGGGAATCCAACAGGTTGCCAAAGGTCATGGCCTTGGCAGGGCAAGACTCCACGCAGGCTGGTACGTATTCACCCTCCTCAAGCTCACGCCGTCCCTCCATAAAGGCCAGGTTTTTAGCTCGTTGTAGGCGGTGGATGCACATGGTGCATTTTTCCACCACCCCCCGCATTCTTGTTGAGACATCCGGGGTGAGCATTTCTTCCATGGGCTCAGGCCACTTAGGATCCCACCAATTGAAATAGCGTGCATGGTATGAACAAGCGGAAATGCAGTACCGACAGCCAATGCACCGTACCGGAATGTGGTTCACCAGGCCGGTCTCTTCGTCTCGGTGAGTAGCATTTACCGGACAGACAAAGGTACACGGCGGGTAAGGGTAAGGGTGATGGGATGAGTCGCAATGCTGACACGGTCTGGGCATGTAAGCCTTGCGGTGTTCCGGATAGGGCTTGCCATTGTCGAGATAGAAGACCTCGAGCCAGGTAATGGAACGTAGCTTGTTGGTCTCATCTTCTCTGAAAGAGACATTGTTCTCCTGCTGGCAGGCCACAGAGCACGCCATACAACCGGTGCACTTGTCAACATCGATGACCATGCCGTAGCGAACTCCGCTTGACTTGTTCCCACTCATTTCCTACCTCATACTTTGGAGATTTTCACCCGAGTTCCCCACCAAGTGGTAAGGCCGGTGACCTGATCTTGCTGGGCCACCAGAATCACATTGGCGTTGACTCCTTTGCCCTTGATGAAAGAATCGAAACCACTGTGTCCCAGACCAGTGGGGATAAAGACCACATCAGGCCGCGCCGCTTCAGTCAGGTGGACACGGACTTTGAGCGTACCCCGCTCGGTCTGAAGTGCAACCCGATCGCCCTCTTTAAGGCCCATGTTGGCAGCGGTCTTAGGGTTGACCTCGACAAAAGAGTCGTTCCCTTTTAGTTGGAAGTCAAAGAGCGCCTTGGTCATAAACGGCGGATTTGCCACCGGACCGTTGGTGATGGCCATCGTCTCGTAGGGCATTAGAAGTAATGGATAATCACGCGGATCGCCAGCCGGCTCTACCGGTTTGAAATGCGGCAGGTAGGTGAGATCATTCCCCCTGATGCCAACTTGCCGCATTTTCTGGCTATAAAACTCGAATTTGCGCGAAGGGGTTATAAAGGCCGACTCCCACGAGGGCATGGCCTCAGAGGTATCGAACCAGCAGGCGTGTTCGATAAGCTTCTCCCACAGGTCGTCAAAGGAATCATAGTTGGGGGCTAATTGTCGGCCCTGGCCGTCTTTCCACGGTTGCAGCCCTGGCTCATCCGCCACTTGACCCCGGCCAGCTTCAGCCAGTCCCTTCACCCGCTCCTTCAAAGCTGTCTCATAATCCGACCAGGGAAAACTTGCCCCAACACTTCCGCCAAGGGATTTTGCCAATTGAATAAGCACATCGCCTGGATGTCTCGTCTCAAACCGCGGGCTCAAAATTGGTTGGCTCAAGCCGAAGACCGCGTATTGCAGCCCTGGCGGTGTGGGTGCGTCTTCCAGCCGCTCCAGGTAGGTCGGACTCGGAAGCACCAGATCGGCCAACTGGGTGGTTTCGTCCATAAACGAAGAGAAGGAAACCAAGGTACCAATCTTGTCCAGGGCCTCCAGGAACAGCTGGACATCGGCAAGGTCATGGGCGGGATTGGCCTCGTGCACCCAGAGCATTTCTGCAGGATAAAGGTTCCCCTCGCTAACGTTTTTGACAAAGTTATTAAATAGCTGCCCCGGTAAAGGGAATTGGCTCCCTTTCGAACCGTCCAACCTGGGCTGTTTTGAGCCCTCAAGACTCGTAGCATCCAGTACTACTTTAGGCCACTGAGCCAGAGGTAGCTTTGGCGTCCTGGTTACTCCACCCGGCTTGTGTAGGCTGCCCACCAGTGCGTTGAGGCTCTGCACCGCAAGGAAATCATACATACTACCCTGCATTCTCCCCTGTCCCCAGCCACTCAGGGCTACAGCCGGTTTGGTTCCCGCGAACTCCCGTGCCAGTCCTACAATTTTCTCTTTCTCCACTCCCGTGATTTCAGCCACCTCTTCCGGAGTATAGTTCTGGCGCAGCAGCCTTCTGAACTCATCGAAGCCGTGCGTATATTTGCTTACAAAGGTACGATCGTAACGTCCCTCACTCACGATTACTTGGGCAAGACCCAAAGCAAGTGCCGCCTCTGTACCTGGAGCAACAGCCACCCATTCATCGGCCTTGGAAGCACTCAGCGAACCTCTCGTCGCCACCTGTATGATCTTGGTGCGATCTCGCTTGGGATTGCTCCGCCAACCACCAAATGCCATCATCATGCGGTTGGGAGAACCCCAGCCCTCGATGTAGCCACTGGCAAAACTTACGACCATCCTGGCGTTTTCCAGGTCATAGCCGAGAGGACCGCTGTTCCCCTGGCTAACAAACAACCCCAAAGACTCTGCGTCAGCCGCAGCCGGCATCACCATGTAGTTCGGTGAGCCGTAAGCGTGGAGAAAACGAGCGAAGAGTTCGGGGATAGTGCCCTCGCGTTTACCGCTCACACAGACAAGACCTCTGGCCTTTTGCCTCATGCGGCGCAGTTTGATGGAGAGGATCTCCAGGGCCTCATCCCAACTGATGGCTTTCATAGTCTCGAGGTCGCCCCGCTTACCTGTTTGCTGCAGCGGCGTTTCAATCCGGCTGGGACCATACAAGTACTGGAGCCCGGCAGCGCCCAAGGGACAAATCCCTCCCTGGTTAACTGGGTGGGTAGGGTTGCCATCAATGTTGACCGCACGCTTTTCCTTAATGAGCCGAACCCTGACGCCGCAACCACCGGGGCAAAGCTGACAAACAGTACTCGCCGTGGTGGCGCCACCCCTCTCCGGTGAAGGCCGCCAGAACCAGTTCTGGCTCCAGATGGCGGTATCATCCGCCATTTTCCACGGCAGCGGCGACAACAACGTTCCGCCCACCCCTCCTGCAATCAGTTTAACGAAGGCTCTTCTATCTAATTTCATAAGATCCTTCCCCTTAAATGACTAGCCTCGCCTGCTCTTACTTATGACAGACGTCACAGCTGTTAGACACATGCTCCCGGGCATGACAATCTTCACACACGTACATTTTCATGATTTCATTGGGGTAGCCAGTTAGCCGGTTAATCTTAACCGGAGGAGCCTCGGTCTCCTCTTGTACGTCCCGGTGGCAGTCCGTGCATTCCATCTCTGCCATCTTCACATGAGCAGCATGCGAGAAGAAGACGTTGTCAGGTTGCCGCGAATAGGAAATCCAAGGAATCTCTTTCTCCGGCTTGACAAATTCTGACACCAGCATTGCCTCGCTTTCGGTTTCTCCTTGAGGTTCTTCATGGCACTCAACGCAAGCAGCCAATTGGGGCTTGCCGGCATAACTTCCATCGTCTCGGAAAGAGTGACAATCTTCGCAACTCATGCCCGCCTCTTCCTGGTGGATGGCGTGGTTGTAATTGATAGGCTGGTATTGGGTAGAAAAAAGAAGTTGTGGGAATACAACCCAACCAACAAACAGTGCACCCGTGAAGCCTACTACAAAGAGAAGCCAGCCTAGTAGACCCGAATTCTGTTGCTTGTTTTCTCCGGTCATGGAACGCCTCAATATGTTGGAGTGCTGGTTTAGGGAATGAAAGGTGAGACATTGCGGCGAGATCACACTTCCCGGCCTGCATATTTCACAGAGGGAACGGAGCCAGGATCGCGCCAAATAAAGCTTTTTTTCACAAGATAAGTCTTTACTTTTCTACCGACTTCCCTCCTCTTTGTCAAGAGAAAAGGTTTTCAAGAGTCAGCCCCGTGGTGGTCGCCAAACCGGGACTTTTACCTGCCTTGACACGAGGGCAAGGTTTTCCTTATTCTAGGGTGAGGTTATCCAGTTTTTGAATCGCCATACTCAACCATCGTCTGGTCATTTGCCTTGCGCCTTGTGCCTTGTACCTTGTGCCATATGGCCTTGGAACAGACTGCTTATTTTACAAACTCTAATGTTGGTGGTTAACCACGCAAGGATTATGTTATGGACCTGCGTCGACTGGAGGTCTTCTGCAAAGTCTATGAACTGAAAAGCTTCTCACGGGCGGGAGAGGCCTGTCTGCTTTCTCAGCCCACTGTGAGCGAGCACATTAGCCATTTGGAGACTCATCTGGAGGTGCGGCTCTTTGATCGCCTTGGCCGGGAGGTGGTGCCCACCCGCGCAGGTGAGATTCTCTATAATTACGCTCGCCGCATGCTCAATCTCAGACGAGAGGCAGGCCAGACTCTTGAACGTTACCGGGGAAAAATGTCTGGTGATCTGGAGCTAGGCGGTAGCACCATACCCGGCCAGTACATCCTTCCCTCCCTCATTGGCCGCTTTAAGGTAAACTTCGCAGATATTTTCATAAAGCTCGTCATTGCCGATACTATGAAAATAACCGACATGGTCCTCGATGGTGGACTGGAGCTTGGAGTAGTCGGGGCTAAAATAAAGAACAACAAACTACAGTTCGACCAGCTGTTTGACGATGAACTCGTGCTGGCGGTGTCACCTGACCACCGTTGGGCTAAACGGTCAGCCATCAGGTTGGAGGAGCTTCCACAAGCCCCCTTCATCATGCGCGAGCAAGGCTCGGGAACCAGGATGGCGATGTTGGAGATTTTGGAGCAGGCAGGGTTCGACTCCAAAAATTTCAAGGTAGTGGCGGAGATGGGGAGCACCGAAGCCATCCGCCAAGCCATTAAGGCCAAGGTGGGAGTCTCGATTCTGTCACACCGTGCAATTGCCGACGAACTGCAATTCGAGCAACTATGTCACATCCCCGTTAAAGGGCTTTCTTTTACCCGCCATTTCTATTTGGTCACTCACAACAAACGCTCCAGATCACCGGTGGGCCAGGCCTTTGTGGACTACCTCATCGAAAATCGAGAAAAATAAAATTCGCAATCCGCAATCCGCAATTCGAAATCCCGCATTTACTTAATATCCCTTAGCACTTGACAAAACCTCATCTATGTGTTTATTAAAAGCGCCTTTATGGTCATTTTTGCGCCCGCTCCGAGCATTTCCCTTTGCAAAGGCAGACATACAACAGCCGTCATCGGGGTGGGACAGAACAAGCAGCTCATAACGGAATAGTAAAACAATGAAACGGACGTATCAGCCAAGCAACACCCGGAGGAAAAGGACCCATGGTTTTCTGGTCCGCATGCGCACAAAGTCGGGCCGGAAAGTAATTAGCCGCAGAAGGGCAAAGGGGAGGAAAAGGCTCGCCGTCTGAAAATTTGAGACGGAATTGTACGAGTCAGGGAAACAAGCTTTTGCCCAGGATCCGTATGGTAGCGTCGGCTCCGTTATTAAAAAGACGATTTTCTTTCAGGAGACACGAACGGTTGCGACGCCGGAAGGATTATGAGCTTGCCTTCCGCCACGGAAGCCGTCGCCATACTCAAAACTTCACCATCATCCTGCGGCCAAATGCCCTGAAGTTTTCCCGTCTGGGGGTCACTGTTGGCAAGAAGGTAGGGAACGCAGTCAAGCGAAATCGAGTTAAACGCTGCCTTCGCGAGTTTTTTCGTTTACATAAGCACAAGTTGCCGCCATCTAATGATTTGGTGATAGTAGCTAAAAAAGACGCGGCAACGCTTGCTTATAACGACGTGCGCGAAGAATTAGCGGCCGTGCTAGTTAGAAACAACTGCATATGATCAAAGCATTTTTGCTCGCCTGTATTCGAGCTTACCAACTCTTAATTTCGCCATGGACAAGCCCGTCCTGCCGTTTTACCCCCACGTGTTCTGAATTTGCTCACCAGGCCATTACCACATTCGGTGTGGGCCGAGGCCTGGTACTTGCCTCCCGACGCCTCCTGCGTTGCCATCCGTTCCATGCTGGCGGTTACGACCCGATTGATAACCACCGGTGATCAGAAGACTTCTATGCCCGTCACTCAGCGGAGCGATAGTGGTTATCTCTGCTCTGGTTCAGTCCTGATTCAAAGGGCTGGTCCATTAATGTAATTGAATTGACTGTGGCGAACTTTCTCATCTGTGGCAGGAGCTGTATAGTATGGAAAAACGCGTCTTGTTGGCGATAGTGCTCTGCATCATCGTGCTGGTTTTGTGGGAGAAGTTTTTCATCCCGAAAAGGCAACCGGCTCCACCCAGTACCCCACCTGCGGTTGAGCAGGCTACTCCGGCCCCAACCAAACCTGACCAGGCAGAACCTACGGTTCCTAAAGTCCCCTCAAGTGAAGCTCCCGTACCCTCAACACCGTCTTTCCCAACTCCGGCTGCTCACCCAGGTAGGGACGTGAGGGTAGAAACCCCGCTCTACCGTGCGGTGTTTACGGAAACCGGCGCGCGGCTTAAGAGTTTTGTTCTTAAACGCTATCGGGAAACCATAGAGAAGGATTCGCCGGGAAAGGAACTGGTCAAGACGAGCAAGATCGAGGATTTGCCCCTGGCATTCAATTTTGTGGATCGCCCGGTCGCAGCGCTGAACCTGGCCCCTTATGTGGCCGATAGCAAAACATCTGTGACAGTCGGCGAGGGCCAAAACCACACACTTACCTTCAGCTACGAAGCACCAGGCTGGTTGCGCATTACTCGTCAGTACCATTTCGTTGCGGACAGCTACCTGGTCGATCTCTCTGTGAGCGTTGAGAACCTGGCCAGCCAGCCTTGGGAAAATGCCCCCACTCTCAGCCTCACCAGCCTGCCCCTCTCAGCCGGGGGCGGGAGCCGCTACACCTTTCAAGGGCCCGCTCTTTTAGTAAACAATGAACTGGAGGAAGTGAAATTCAAAAAGATCAAAGGGGAAGATAAATTTCCTGGTCCCATTGATTGGGTTGCCTACACTGGCCAGTACTTCATCATGGCTCTGCTACCTGTGGAGCTAACTCCCAATCATGCTCAGCTTGAAGCCCTGGATCCAGCCACCCAGATGGTGGGGATTACCTTAATTGGCCCTAAAATAGCTCTTCAACCTGGAGTCCAACAGCAATTTAACTACAAGCTTTACCTCGGGCCCAAGGAGGTAAACACTCTGAAAGCCGCTGACCCCAGGCTTGCCAAAGCGGTTAATTTTGGTTGGTTTGATGTCATTGCTCAACCACTGCTTGTTTGTCTGAAGTTCTTCTACCGCTATCTCCACAACTACGGGGTGGCTATCATCTTACTAACCCTGCTCATTAAGATTCTTTTCTGGCCACTCACCCATAAGAGCTATGTGTCCATGAGGGCAATGAAAAAACTTCAGCCAAAAATGCAAAAAATACGAGAGAAATATAAAGATGATAAAGAAAAAATGAACCAAGAAGTTATGCAGATGTACCGGACCCATAAGGTAAACCCCGTGGGAGGCTGTTTGCCTATGGTCTTGCAGATTCCGGTCTTCTTTGCCTTATATCGGCTGCTCTATAGCTCCATAGCCATTCGTCATGCTCCCTTCATCTGGTGGATTAATGATCTGGCGGCACCGGATCGGTTCCCGGTGGGAGTCCAAATCCCTTACCTCGGTGACGGGCTTCCTATACTGACCGTGCTTATGGGCGTGTCCATGTTTATCCAACAGAAGATGTCACCCACCGGCGGTGACCCCAAAATGGAAAAGATGATGATGATGATGCCTGTGGCCTTCACCGTCTTTTTTGTGAACTTTCCCAGCGGTCTGGTGCTTTACTGGCTAGTCAACAACGTTCTGTCCGTTGGTCAACAGTATTACATCAACAAGAAAGTAGCCTGATTGTGTCTGCTGTTGACTGTTATTGAGAGCATATATGTATTGTTTGGTTTGTGGACTTCGGAGGAAACCATGTCTACCGTGGAAATAGAAGAAAAATCAGTTGAGGAGGCCATTGAAACGGCTTGTCAACGTCTAAACCTTAGTGCGGACCAGCTGGAAATTGAAATTGTTTCCCAGGGCTCATCCGGCATCTTCGGCATTGGTACCAGAAAAGCAAAGATCCTGGTGTCTCCAAAAGAATCCGGCGATGATACTTCGCTTGAAGAAGCGAGAGAAATTCTGGAAAACATTCTCGCCCACATCCAGGTTCCAACCACTGTGCAAGCTACTTGGGCGGAAGACAGAATCAAATTGGACATATCGAGCAACGGCTCCGGCCTGCTCATAGGAAAGCGCGGCCAGACCCTCCAATCTTTGCAGCTTATTGTCAACAAGATCTACAACCGGCAAGCATCCAAAAAGGCCCACATTGTTGTGGATACAGAAAATTATCGGGAGAGGAGACGCAAGGCCCTTACCGAGGTGGCTCTGAATCTGGGAAACCGCGCTAAGAAGTCTGGCAAACCGGCAGCCAGCAGCCCCCTCAGTTCCCACGACCGCCGCATCATTCACCTGGCCTTAAAGAACGATCGCAAAGTGCGGACCCAAAGCAAGGGGGATGGGGCCTTGCGTAAAGTGGTGGTCTTTCCAGTGAGAAAAGAACACTCTGGAGAAAAACAGACCACTTCACGTAACTCATAGGCCCAACCTCCATCCGGGCCCAGTGGTTCCGGGAGCAATGAAACTCTGCGAGTCCTTCGAGGATACCATTGCCGCCATCGCCACCCCCATAGGCGCTGGCGGTATCGGCATCATAAAAATTAGTGGCCCTGAGGCATGGGCCATTGGCCGCCGACTGTTTGACCAATCCGCTTTTCTGGAAACCACACAATCCCACCACCTTTATCACGGCCACATCGTTGACTCCAAAACTGAAAAAACCGTTGATGAGGTGCTTGTCAGCTTCATGCGTGCACCCTCAACCTACACCCGGGAAGACGTGGTCGAGATCAATTGTCACAGCGGCTTCGCTGTTCTAGACCACATTCTAGGCCTGGTGATTCGAGCTGGCGCCCGGTTGGCAGAACCTGGAGAGTTCACCCGTCGTGCTTTCCTAAGCGGGCGCATTGACTTGACCCAGGCTGAGGCGGTTTTAGACCTGATTAATTCAAAAACCCGGCGAAGTCTTGATCTTGCCAGCGAGCACCTCAGAGGCGGGCTCCAAACCATCATCACAGAACTGCGCGGCCACCTCCTGGACATTCTGGCGATGCTGGAGGCAGCCATCGATTTTCCGGATGAGGATTTGGAAATTTTGGCAGGTGAACATCTGGCCGCACGCTTCCGTCAGCAGGTACGGGATCCCATAACCCAATTACTGGAACACTATGAGGATGGTCGTATCCTGCGGGAGGGTCTGGCGGTAATCATCGCCGGCAAGCCTAATGTTGGAAAATCCAGCTTGCTCAATAAGCTCCTTCGCTCAAACCGTGCCCTGGTTACTCCCGTTCCTGGCACCACCCGTGACGTTATTGAAGAATCGTTTAGCCTGAGAGGAATTCCGTTGAGGCTCATGGATACCGCAGGTCTGCGCCAGTCTGAGGAGCTTGTGGAGAAACTGGGCATGGAGTTTACCAGAGAACGGTTGGCTCAGGCTGACCTGGTACTGTTCCTGCTGGACCGAAGTACCCCATTGACCCCTGAGGATCTGCAGATTTACAGAGACATTGGCAACAAACCTAGGCTTCTTGTCCTAAACAAGGTAGACCTTGAAGCCCATCCTGATGTTGCCGCCATCAGGGACCGTTTTCCTGAAGAGACCATCGTGGAGACCTCTGCACTTTATGGCGATGGTATGGAAGAATTGAAGGACGCCATTTTCCTTTCCATTCTCGGGGGGCGGCTCGATACAGAGACCTCAGTAGTAGCTCCCAACCTGCGGCATAAACTGTGCTTGGAGCGAAGTCTGGAGGCAGTGAACCGGGGGCTGGAATTGCTTGATGGTCAGTCTTCCGCAGAACTCATCGCTTTTGAAGTACAGGAGGCTCTGGCCCACCTGGGAGAAATCGTCGGGGTGACCACCACAGAAGACTTATTGGATCAAATTTTTAGCCGATTTTGCATTGGGAAATAAGGTGGACAAAGACAGACTCAGCCGCTTGTTTCTGCAGGCGTCTCAGGAGGTGAGCGTCTCCCTGAGCGCGCAGCAAGTTGAGCTTTTCTGGCTATACCTGCAGGAGCTTCTGGAGTGGAACAAGACATTTAGCCTCACCGGCATAAAAACTCCTGATGATATCATTATAAAGAACTTCATTGACTCTCTCACTCCTCTTCCATACTTAGACAGTTCCGGCAAGCTTCTGGATATCGGTTCAGGAGCTGGGTTTCCCTCCATTCCCCTCAAAATAGCCTGTCCTGAGCTTGAAGTTCAACTGGTGGAGGCAAGTCGGAAAAAGGTCTCCTTTATAAAACACCTCATTCGTACCTTGGGGCTCGAGGGGGTCACCGTACTTCACAGCCGCGTTGAGGAAATGGAGCAACCAGAGAGACCTTTTCACACCATCATCTCCCGTGCTTTTCGGCGGCCGGCACCACTGCTCCAGTTGGTCTCGCCCCTTTTGAAGTCCAGCACTACGCTGATTGCCATGCTAGGGCCTACCACGAGAGCGGAACACAATGAGCTCGAGGATCTCGCCTTAGCAGAAAGTCTCGAGGTCAGTCGGGTAGTAGCACTGCAGCTTCCCCACGGCCGAGGAGGTCGCACCTTGGTCTTCTTCCAGAAAAGGTAATCTCAGCAGGCACAACGCTATGCGCTTTGCGCTTTGCGCTCGGCGTCGAAGGTGGCCCACACCGGAATGTGGTCAGAGGGCTTGTGAAGAGAACGTTGCTCTTTGTCCATGCCGCATTCTACACTGAAAGCGGCCAGTGACATCGTTGCCCATATGTGGTCGATCCTTAACCCCATATCACGCCGGAAAGCGCCAGCCCTGTAGTCCCACCAGCTATAGAGTCCGCTTTCTTCATGGTGTCGGCGAAAGACATCCTCGAATCCCCAGCTCCTCAATTCTTCCAGGGCGGTCCGCTCCTTAGGGTGGAAACCAATCTCCCCCTCCATCTCATCGGTATCGTAGACATCGCGGGGTTCGGGGGCGATGTTAAAATCTCCGGTTAGAACCAAGAGTTCCTCGGGAACGTGCAAACTCTCCAAGTAATTACGGAGCTGGCTGATGAATTCAAGCTTATAGGCAAACTTGGGCGAATCCGGGGCTGAGCCATTTGGAACATAAACGTTTACCACTCTCACTCCACCTATTGTTGCAGCAATGAATCGCTTTTGTCCTTCCGCATCATAGTCTGGAAATTCGGTCTTCACTTCGGTCATCTCGTATTTGCTTATAATGGCCACCCCATTGTAGGTCTTTTGCCCACTCACAACCACTTGATAGCCAAGAGCCACGAAGGAATCGACGGGAAAAAGCTCATCGGTGACCTTTATCTCTTGCAGACAGAGAACATCCGGTTGCGCCTGGTTCATCCAGTTCAAGACCGCTTCCAACCTCACTCGAATCGAGTTCACATTCCAGGTCGCTATTTTCATGTTGTCCTATCTCCC
>Ga0210128_1000024_pt1 | contig 18691 bp, 18 predicted proteins | sample Tolay_CordB_D2_FD_185579 | JGI IMG/M metagenome (GOLD analysis project Ga0210128, IMG submission 185579) | Wetland microbial communities from the San Francisco Bay, California, USA, that impact long-term carbon sequestration - Tolay_CordB_D2... | ecosystem: Environmental > Aquatic > Marine >... | reverse complement strand
AGCCTAAACTGTGAAGACGGCGCGCCAGCGTTTGCGCTTGTTCCCGCAAGTCCGCATATGGCAGCACACTATGTAGCTTGCCCGTGCCGGTGTAAAAATTGAATCCGGTCTCACCCTGGGCCGCGTAGTCTAGCGCCTCTGCTAAAGTGGAAAAATCTGCAAGCCGTAACGGCAGGTTGTTCCGGGTTGGCGTAGCCTTCATTGCCTCGATAGCCTCCATGTTCATATCAATTATCTCTCCGAAAAACGCTCAGTACTGTATGCAGCGATGTATCGTCAACAAAATTCGGTGTCCAATTTCGAGCTAACCCCTTTGCAGTCATCTGCGCTACGAACACTTTGCTGACTTAGGTGTATCAAGAATCTTTCTTGACGGTATCCTACTAAAGCAATAAGCGTGCCGATTGTTCTGGATCCATAGATCAGTGGCATTCAAACTTTGCTGGTGGCTGTATATGGTTGTAATTCAAATAGAAAATCTATAGCAGCTAATGAAAATCCGGACTATTTCCAATCGATTCCCGGGTACGGAATAAAGGGACTCGATGGGCTGGTGTTGCGGAAAAGAGACAGTTAGTCCGGAAACTATGGGCTTTTTGTCACTATGGGGATGAGGCCGAGGCGCCGTTCGGAATCCTGGCGCAAGAAGTCTTGCGTGCGAGTGGAGGGAAATAGCCCGCATGATCCAACTCTCGCCGATAGGGGTACACGCAAATCACATGTTGGAACATCCGAGATTTCTTAGCTGTTGCAGAACGAAGCGTGCTTAGTGCTCTACTTGTGGAGTATGCTATCTAAACTTCCAGGGAACCAGTGCGGACTGTGGCCAAAAAAGCTATGCGCAGGCTAGTTCATACTCATCCAGCAAAGATCTAATCAAATCCTTGACTGAAACGATCTCTTTTACTCTATATGCATTCTTGCCAGCAAATGCAAAACCGTGTTTCAAATTGCCTTTCTTAGCGCTTATCAAAGCAAAGGCGATACAATATGGGGTCTCTTTATAATTACATGTGGTTAGGCAGTGATAAGGGCACTTGAAAGGCTTTGTCTTTCCTCGGCCCACGTCCTCAAGAAATTCATTGCGAAGCGCCCTACCAGGAAGCCCCAGGGGGCTGTCGATAACCATCAAATCTTCCTCTTTAGCCTCAATATATGCCTGTTTGAATGCCATATGCGCATCACATTCATGGGTAGCAACAAAGCGAGTTCCCATTTGCACCGCTGCGGCACCCATTTTCAAAAACTTGCAGATGTCCTCTCCGGTGTAAATCCCACCCGCCGCAATTACTGGAATATCCACCTGATGCTTGCTCTCAAAAGGCTTAACCGCTCCAATAACTTCTGGAACGAGCTTTTCCAAAGCGAAATCGGGATCGTCCAGCTGTTCAGGCTTAAAACCGAGATGTCCCCCGGCCATTGGCCCCTCCACCACAAAAGCGTCCGGCAGACGATCGAACTTTGCTAGCCATTTCTTGCAGATTATCCTGGCTGCCCTTGGGGAAGAGACTATGGGGACCAGTTTGGTAGTGGCCAGATTTTTGAGATACCCGGGTAGATTAAAGGAAAGTCCAGCCCCAGTGAAAATAATGTCGATTCCCTCCTCAATTGAAGTCGTCACCGTGTCTGCAAAGTCCGTCAATGCGACCATAAGGTTGACGCCCAGGATACCATTGGTCATCTCCCTGGCCTTCCTGATCTCTCTCCTCAAGGCCCGGATGTTGGCCTTTCGGGGGTTCGAATAGACTTCGGGCTCGTTCATGCCGATCCCTGCAGTGGCAATGACCCCGATTCCGCCCTCCTCGGCAACGGCTGATGCCAGTCCTGAGAGAGAAATTCCAACGCCCATGCCACCTTGGATTATGGGAATTTTGGCAACTGCATCCCCTATTTTTAGTACAGGAAGTGTCACAAATCTGCTCTTTCAAAGGTTAGGGCGAAACCGACCTTAACAATATGACTGGACCTTTAGTACGTGAACATTAATCTCTAGAGGTGGCTCAGTCAAGCCTCAAGTTATAAGAGGTCGGAGAGTTTCTGTTATGATGAGAAACATGCAAGATCCTGATCGGTTAGTTGGATTGCATATGAGTCCATTGGGCCGGCCATAGATGGCACCATTTTCACAGATAAGAAAGGCAAGCGGTTAGGTTATTACTTAATCTCTGGTGTTTTGCAGAAAGTGGCGCCGCGTAGAGTCCGCTTTCACGATCTGCGCCATACCCACGCCACGCTTAGAGTGGCCAAAGGCGACAACATTGTGGACATCAGCAACCAACTAGGGCATCATGACCCCGGATTTACACTCAAAGCTTATGCTCATTGGTTACCAGGGGAGCATAAATCCCAGGTGGATGAGCTTGACGATCTTGCACCCAAACGCACCCTGAGGCTACAAACCCGCGTGGTTGAGGCAAATACAAAAATCAGTTATATTGCTCGGACAGCCGGGTTCCCTTTCTAACTGGCGAATTATTATCGCAGCTGATCGGATCTTTACGCCATGAAGTCGGTGCTGCAGCGGTTTTCGGGCCAACAACAGACCAATGAGGGACCTTTGCGGGTCGTACCAGTGGAAGGGCGGCGCGGATTGCGCCAGTTTATCCGCTTACCCTGGTCGATTTACCGAGACGATCCGGCCTGGGTCCCGCCTCTCTTGCTGGAGCGAAAAGAGCACTTATCTAAACGCAATCCATTCTTCGAGCACGCAAAATGCAAGTTCTGGCTCGCTTACCGTGGTGCGACACCGGTGGGCCGTATTAGTGCTCAGGTGGACCAGCTTCACCTGCAACGTTATGAAGACTCCACCGGCTTTTTCGGGTTACTGGAAGCTGAGGATGAGGCCGAGACTTTCCGGGCCTTGATGGATACTGCTGAGACCTGGCTGCGCGACCAGGGCATGCGCCGCGTTCTTGGCCCATTCAACTTGTCCATAAACCAGGAATGCGGCTTGCTGGTGGAAGGCTTTGACACTCCTCCCATGGTGATGATGGGGCATGCCCGTCCATACTACGGTGCCAGGGTGGAAGAGAACGGTTACAGGAAAGAGAAAGACCTTCTGGCTTATCGTATCGACGCTGATTTCGAACTGACAAGAGCAATGCGGCTGGGCATCAAGAGGGCGCAAAAACGCGTGCACCTCAGGCCGTTACGGAGATCCATTTTCAGGGAAGAACTGAGAATTTTACAGGATATTTTTGAGGATGCTTGGTCCAAGAACTGGGGCTTTGTTCCTTTTACCAAGGCGGAATTTGAACATATGGGAAAGAGTTTTAAACTTTTGCTCCCTGACGACCAGGTGCAAATTGCAGAGGTGGATGGAGTCCCCGCCGCCTTTATGGTCGCAGTGCCAAACGTCAATGAAGCTATAAAAGATCTTAACGGCAAACTTTTCCCCTTGGGCTGGCTCAAGCTGCTCTGGCGTCTTAAGGTGGCTTACCCTAAATCGGCACGTGTTGCTATGATGGGAGTGCGCCAGCGTTACCAGAACAGCAGGTTGGCCGCTGCGCTAGCTGTGATGGTAGTAGAGGCCGCGCGTCCGCCCGCAGTTAAGCGAGGCGTGCTTTCGGCGGAAATGTCCTGGATTCTTGATGACAACATGGGAATGCGAAGCATCCTTGATGCTCTCGGAGGTGTCATATATAAGCGATATCGCATTTACGGCAAGGAATTGACATGAGCTACTAAGCCCGGCCATTAATATTAGCGCTAGTCGCCACGCCATCGCTCTCGAGTTGGTGTTGGCAGGGGCAAAGCGATTATATGGACAAGCCAAGAAGAGTCTTTAGTGCAGTGGTTCTTGCCGGAGATCGCAGTTCTGAGGATCCGGTGGCCGAGGCCGCTGGCGTCAGCTCCAAGTCTTTGATCCCTGTGGGGGGCAGGCCCATGGTGCTGCGCGTGCTTGACGCTCTGGAAGAGGCCAGAGAGATAGAGAGTGTTATATTGTGTGGGCCCCATCGAGCCGCCATAGGTGAAGAAGAAGAACTTCATGCCCGCATAGCCTCAGGTAAGGTTAAATGGGTGGAAAGCCAAGCAACTCCGAGTTCCAGCACTTACCACACTATGCAATCTCTGCCAGATAGCACCCCTGTCTTAGTGACCACAGCAGACCATGCGCTACTTACTGCCGAGATGGTGGATTATTTCTGCTCCGGGGCGCGCGGAAGCGGTAAGGACGTAGTGGTAGGACTGGCTCTGCATGAATTGGTTACGGCTAAATATCCGGAGACAAAGAGAACTGCTATTCCATTGAGAGACGGTTCGTACTGCTCGTGTAACCTCTTCGGTTTCTTGACACCTGAGGCGCGGAGTGCAGCTCATTTTTGGCGTAAGGTTGAAAGCCAGCGCAAAAAAACATTGCGGGTTATCGCTGGTTTTGGTTGGCTCAACTTATTGCTCTATTTGCTGAAGCGGCCATCTCTTGAAGAAGGGTTGGGGCGAATTTCGCAACGCTTGGGACTCAGCGCAGGTGCTGTCGTCATGCCTTTTCCCGAAGCTGCCGTTGATGTGGATACCGTTAGCGACTGGAAGTTCGTCGAATCTATTGTGGCCAATCGAACTGGTTGAGTGTAATAGCCCGGATATTTCATGAATCACTTGCTACGACCACGGATATGGCCATCCTTCCTGGCGTCCTCGGGTGTTGGCCCCTGCGACGTACCGTTCAGGTACGCCTCGGAACCAACCCCGCGGTACCGCGGGACGAGTTGCCCGGTGGCACACCCATCTTCGTGGTCTCGCGACAGCAATTCATGGAATAACCGGGCTGGACAAGTACCATGATCATAGACCGCTATCTCATACGTGAAATAAGCAAGCCCTTGGTGGTCATATGCACCATCTTGGTGGTTATTTTTGCAAGCTATGAAGCAGCCGATTACTTGGCCGCTGCCGCCGCCGGCCTGCTGTCGGGGAAGACGGTCATATATCTGATCCTGCTCAAGGTGGCCATCGGTTTAGAGGTGCTGCTGCCCACCACCTTGTATTTCTCTGTTGTGGTTGCTTTGGGCCGAATGTACACAGACTCCGAGATCACAGCCCTGTCCGCTTGCGGTGTGAGTATAGCCAGGGTGGTGCGAGCCGTCTTCTATCTATCCCTGCCCCTGGCGATTCTGGTTGCAAGTCTGTCTTTGTACGTCCGCCCCTGGGCATACGAGAAAGGCTACTGGCTCAAGGAACATGCAAAAGCGGAATTGGATATTAGCCGATGGAAGGCAGGCAATTTCTACCGAGTTCAACGAATGAATCGCGTCGTTTTTGCCGAAGAGATTGACCATGAAAACAATCGAGCAAAGCGGATCTTTGTACATAGCGATCTTGGAGACAGAGTGCAGGTTATCTACGCCAAGCAGGTCTATCAACATGTGGACAAGAAGAGCGGCAAGCAGGTACTGGTATTTTTGGACGGATATCTGTACGAACTCTCTCGCCTTGGGGATCAAGGCCACATTATGAAATTCAAACAGTCCACAATGGCGTTAGAACCACCGGAGATAAAACCAGTGGAGTATAAGCGCAAAGCTGCTTCCACCATGCAGCTGTTCCGCTCCAAAAAGGCCAGGGACGTGGCAGAATTGCAGTGGCGGTTATCCACACCCCTGGCCACAATCCTTTTGGCACTGCTCGGCGTGCCTTTGAGTCGAACGGCTCCACGCCAGGGCAAATATGCCAGAATGGGGACAGCAGTGTTGATCTATGCCGTCTACTACAACACAAGTGCGATGGCCAAGAAATGGGTAGACCAAGGTGTGGTGGGATCAGTGCCGGGTATGTGGTGGGTAAATGTTTTGCTGGCCAGCCTGATACTGATCCTGCTATTGCAGCCAAACTTTGCCTCTCGGTGGCGCAGTCGGTAGTTGGTCACCTAGGACATGTATGAAGACACTTGATCGTTATATCGGTGTTCGTTTCATCCAATCCTTTTTTTTGGTAATTTTCATACTTGTCTCCTTGTTCAGCTTTTTGGAATTTGTGGCGCAGCTGGATGACATCGGCAAGGGTAATTACCAGCTGTTGAATGTTTTCGCTTACATAGGTCTGACGATTCCCAGGCGGGTACTTGACATGGTGCCGATGGCTGCTCTGTTAGGCAGCATCATTGCCTTGGGGATGCTGGCTGACAAAGGTGAACTTATCGTCATGCGGGCCTCTGGGTTGTCAGTACAGCGGATTTGTTTCTCAGTGCTCGCCACTGGCGCCCTGCTCATGTTGGCGACGGGCATCCTGGAGGAGTATGTCGCCCCGCCAATGGAGCAGCACGCGCGGCTGAGCCGTTCACTGGCGATTTCAGATACGGGAATCCTGCTTACAAAAGATGGGTTCTGGGCCCGCCAAGGCAATTCTTTCATCCATGTCGGGAAGACCCTTTCAGGGGGCATTGCAACCGGCCTCGACGTCTATGAGGGAGACAAAGAGGGTGGTCTGCGCGCCTTCATTCACGCCCGCGAAGCGGACATCCACAATAACAAGCGCTGGGTGCTCAAGGATATTCAGAAGAAAGTCATCGAGGAACAGAGGATCACCACACACAATCTTCCCACCATGGCTCTGGAATCGTTCTTAAGTACGGAGCAGGTTAATATATTGGAGCTCCCACCAGACAGCCTGTCGCCGTCAGATCTTTATAAATACAACCAGGCTCTGAGGCAGAGAGGGCAGAATGCCGATACTTATGTGCTGGCCTTATGGCAGAAGCTGGCTGTGCCGCTGACCACGGGTGCAATGGTCTTGCTTGCGCTCCCATTTGTATTCGGACCTCCCAGGGGGACAACTATAGGATTGCGCATAACGGTGGGGGCCATGGTAGGAATCGGGTTCTATTTGGCCAATCAGATCATTGGCTATATGGGACTATTGCTCGAGCTCCATCCGGCGGTCACCACACTAGCACCTGTGGCGGCAATCCTGTGGATTGCCCTCTGGCGGTTGCGACAAGCCCCTTAAGCACTAAGTTGTTTTTGCCCAGGAGGGACTGAAAAAATGAACATCGAACATCGAACGTCCAACATCGAACGTTGAATGGGAAAAGATGAAGAAACAGACATATGATCTGGAAGAAAGGCTGCTTGAGTATTCGGTGCGAATCATAAAGATCGTTGAACAGCTACCAAATACCAGAGCAGGCAACCATGTTGCGGGCCAATTGTTGAGATCGGGAACTTCACCTTACCCAAACCATGGTGAAGCTCAGGCAGCGGAGTCCCCAAAGGACTTTATCCATAAGCTTCGTATTTCATTAAAGGAGCTTAGGGAGACCCAGAGATGGTTAAAACTCATTAAGCGTGTGCCACTCATCAAGAAACCTGAACTGCTCAATGATATTCTTCAGGAAACAGAAGAATTAATTAAGATTTTCGTTACGAGTATCAAAACGGCTGAAAAGAAAAAGAAATAGTCATTCAAGGTTTGACCTCGGATTTTTGAAAACAAATGAAATTAAATTGCGGAGCGGAGCGACATCATTATTCGATGTTCAACGTTGGACGTTCGATGTTCGACGTTCATCTTTTAAAACAACCCCGCATGGCACAAATGCAACCTGTGAACGTTTACAAAATAACTTAGCGTTTATAGGGGCGTAGGCCCCTACGGGACGGAGTCGAGCCGGAAGCGGGGCCTCCTCGCTAGGTCAGCCCAGCGGACGGGGCAGCAGCACGTCCTTTTCAATCTCTTCAGTAAACCTTTGCTGCGCTGGGGAATAGCACATTACGGTGACCACCATTTCCCAGCCACGTGGATTTGCTTTGAACCGATAGAGGTGGTATCTGGCCCGGCGGGAAGAGGTGCGGCCGAGCGCTGATGCAGAAGGCACGCCAAATGCCGGAACCGTGCCAGCAGTTGTTTCCAGGTGGTTCAAAGAACTGCGGTGAGCGTGACCGTGGAGAATAAGCTCTACCCCGTGTTGGTCCAGCACCGATCGGAAGGCCGAAGCATCGGTGAGACGTTTGCGCCAGCTGACCGTGCCGTCCACCGGGGGATGGTGGATCAGCACGACCCGAAACAACCGCTGTTTTCCCGTTTCCGCGAGAATCTTCTCCAATTTTTGCAGCTGTATCTGCCCGACACTGCCGACGGCTAGTAACGGTGCACTCGGGCGAGCCGTGGAAACTCCGATTATCGCTGCAATTCCGCGTACACGCAAACTGGGAAAAGTAGTGTTCACATTTGTTCCCGCTTTGGCCCCAAGATGTGCTTCATCGGAGAGCATGTAATCCGTCCAGAGTTCAAAGGTGGAATTCCAGTCAGTGCTCACGTAGGTGTCGTGGTTGCCGGGTATCACCGTTACCCGCGAGGGCGAGCCGAGGGATTGCAATAAATTTCTGGCCTCTCTGAACTCTTTGGGCAGACCCAAATGCGTCAGATCTCCGGTGACTGCGATGTGATCAGGGGTAGTATGCTGCAGGTTGAGGAGCAGAGCATCGAGCACCTCTCTGCGGTGCTCAGCACGTCTTTTCAACTGCCACTTGAGATACCCGTATATGCGCTTGTTTAGAAGCTCTCGTACCTTAACATCATTCAGAGAAGATAGATGCAGGTCAGAAAGGTGGGCAAGTGTGAATGTTTCATTCATGATAAGGGTTTTCCACCTGTGCGATCAACGGCTTCCGGTTCACACACTTTACAGAATTCGCAAGTCTAATATACAATACCATCCTATTTTTTACCATGTACCCATGCAATTTGAGATTTTCAAGGAAGTCTTATTAGTCAGTAGGCAGTCATGAGTGACCCGCGTCATGCTACCACCACAGAAAAACGTGCGTCGCCGGAGAGTAAGCTCGAGAGTAATTCTCCTAGCGTTTTTGCCGCTGCTGAACCGCTACGCGTGGGAGTACTCAATAATCCACGCAGCGGCGGCAACCGCAGAGGTCTGGGAGCGGTCAGAGAGGTTCTGGCTGCCTACCCCCAGGTGTCCCATCGGGAAGTCCTGACACCGGCCGATGTGGCCTCAGCCCTGGTTGACTTCGCCCGCAAGGAGGTGAACACAGTTGCGGTAAACGGAGGCGACGGTACCATACAGGCGGTGCTGACTGTGCTCTGCAATCACCAGCCTTTTGAGACGTTTCCACACCTGGCGGTTTTGCGGGCTGGGACAACCAGTATGACCGCTGGGGATGTGGGCTTGAAGGGGTCTCGGGAGCAGGCGCTACGAAGACTACTGTCGTGGGCAGACGGCGGGGAAGGGGAGGTGGCCATCCTGCACCGCCCGGTCTTGCGTGTACAAGTGGACCCCCACCAGGATCCAATCTATGGAATGTTTCTCGGGGCGGCCAGTATTTACCAGGGGATCCAGTTCTTCAACAACAGGCTGAACAGACGCGGATTTCGGGGAGAGTGGGCTCCCGGGCTCACCATAGCCCTATTTCTCCTGGCGCTTGCAAGGAGGGGTAGTGACTACGTGACTCCCGTGCCAATCAGCGTAGGGTTTGATCAACGTCCGCCGGAGCGGCGGGACTACCTTTTGCTCATGATTAGTGCGCTCGAACGGCTCTTTCTTGGGCTGCGCCCTTTCTGGGGTAGAGAAGAGAAAACATTGCATTACACTGCGGTCGAGGCGCGGCCGCAACACCTGCTGCGGGCACTGCCGGCCCTGATGCGTGGTCGGAGGAATCGTCATGGGACGCCTGACAATGGTTACTTCAGCCACAATGTCCAGCAAGTACAGCTGACTTTTAACAGCGGTTTTACTCTGGATGGTGAGCTTTTCAAGGCTGAATCTCATCTCGGACCGGTGGTTGTCCAAAATGGCGGCAAGGTGTCATTCTTGCGGTTGTGATCGTGTCAATCCCACCACTACTCACTACCTTGATTGACCAAGAGTCTTCGCGCCCGGCTCCACCAGGGGTGCGGGCCCTGGCTGATGAGCTTCTAAACCGCTACGGGGACGCTGCTCAAGCAATCCTATTCTATGGCTCCTGTCTGCGCACGGGTGACGATAGTGACGGGATCGTAGACCTTTATTTACTGGTGGACAGCTACCGCACTGCTTTCCGCAGCTGCAGACAGGCCTTCACCAATAAGCTGCTACCACCCAATGTCTTCTATCTGGAATTGCCGGTCCAGGATCGAGTGGTGCGCACCAAGTATGCAGTTCTTACCCTCAAAGACTTCCAGCGTGGCACCTCGGTACAATGGTTTCATTCCTACCTGTGGGGACGCTTTGCTCAGCCTGTTGGCTTGGTCTATGCTCGTGACAGTCAAGCGGCAAGCCAGGTACGAGCAGCATTGGCGCGGGCCGTCATTACCTTCATAACTCGCGTCTTGCCTCAGATAACCGACAACTTTACTGCTAGAGATTTGTGGCGCCAGGGGCTATTACTCAGCTACCGGGCCGAACTCAGGTCAGAGCGACCACAGAACCTCGTCCATCTGTTTGACGATGCGGAGGACTACTATGAGCAACTGACCCGAGCCGCCATGGTTTCAGTGCCTTTTGCGGTGGAGGTTTTTGACAGGCCTGACGGTTTTCATTATCAAGCCAACATTCCAACGAGGGTGCGTAACCGCAGTCGTTTGGCCTGGGGGTTGCGCAACGTTCAAGGCAAAATGCTTTCAATCTTGCGGCTAAGTAAAGCGTTTTTTACCTTTGAGGGTGGGCTGGAATATATCCAGTGGAAGATAGAACGGCACTCGGGTGTCAAGGTTGAATGGACTCCACGACTTAAAAAGTATCCATTGCTGGCAGTGGTAGTGCTAGCCTGGCGGTTGTACCGGAGGGGGGGCTTTCGTTAGGGCTAAGGGAATCACTTCGCCAGTAATTCGCCAATGACCTCTTTCACCTTCTTCGGTGACAGGAGGGTAATACACGGAAAATTATCACAATCTTTGCGTTTGATCTGGCAATCATCACACGGCTCTTGACCTCTCAGCACTACAGAATTGGGAGAAAGTGGTCTCCATCTCCTCTCATCCACCGGTCCAAAAAGAGCGACAATAGGGGTTCCCATGGCAGCAGCAAGGTGCATGGGACCGCTGTCATTGCCCAAAAAGAGGGAACTCATTTCAAAAAGGGCCATCAACTCACCGATGGATAAACTGCCTCCAAGATTGTATGCTTTGTGACTTATCAAGGACATTGTGGCATCAATCTTGTCCTGGTCGCGGCCAGCGCCGACAAAGATGACCTGGAAACCTTGAGCGGACAGCCAGTCTGCAACCTCCGCGAAACCTTCTGTGGACCACTGCTTGTGAATGTTGCCGGCACCGGCATGGATGGAAATAATCGGTTTTTCAGAGGTTATTCCATGTTTCCTAAGAACAGGGCCAAGTGAGTTTCTCCTTCTCTCGGAGGCGTGCAACCGGTAGTGTGGATCGTCTATGTTAGCTCCGAGAGCGATGGCAATCTCCAGGTAACTGTGAACCTTATGCTTCCCAACTGGAAGGTCGATTTTTGTATTATAGACATACGATCTTCTGGCGGAGGAGTTACTAAGGCGGTATGCTGCACCTGACAAAAAACTCACTGCAGAAGAAGCACTTCCACCCTGTAAGTCGATGACAGCATCTGGGGATATACTTCTGATTTTTTTGATGAATTTGAGATACAGTACTGTCCTTCTCAACACATTACGTCCGTAGATCTCTGTTCTCGGGAAGTAGAATATTCTATCGAAGCCATCAATACTCTCGACAGCCTCTCGGTAAGCACTGTCCACCACAAAATGTACATTTTTCCCCCTAAAATACTCTTGTAATGCGACGATTGATGAGAGAGAGACCACAAGGTTTCCCAAGTGTCTATCCATCATTACAATAAGCACTGTGCGTATTTTGTCGTAGCTAATAAGCATTTTGTTGATAGTACCGGATGGACACGAGCTAGCTTTTTGAACGGGCCTTGAGCCAAGAAGCAACCAGTTCCGCGCTTCGCTGTACAAGGAGAATAGGCTTGAACGGAGATTCTCTTGCGGTTTTGATCCAAAGAATAACTGCAAGTACCCCGAAGATAACATTCGGCAGCCACAGACCGATGGCGGGTGGATAGGGCCCGTCTTTCCCCAGGGCCTTGGCTGCTGACACAAAAAGATAATAGAGCAGAAACAGGACTAGTCCCAGAACCACTCCGGAGAGTCGGGAACCTGTCCTCGATTGAACGCTCAAGGGCGCAGCAATAAAGCCCAAGACAATACAGGCGAAAGGGAGGGACAGGCGACGATGCCATTCAAATGACAAGTTGTTGCGTTTTTTTGAGTCGAGTTTGGTCGAAGTCAACGCCTGCCTTAGCTCAGTGAAACTGAGGTGCCGTTCTCTTTTGCGGAAATCCTTCTCATTGAAAGCAAATGAGTCCAGATCCAGGTTGAAATCATAGTTCTGGAAGCGAATGGTTTGCAGGCTTTCCATCTCATCTCCCACCCTAAAAATCTGACCTCGAAGAAGCCTAAGGGTAATTCTCATGCCGCTGGGATCGTGGACAAGAAAGCCTTCCTCGGCAATGATAGTGCTCTTGGTCTCAGGGGATCTCTCGTCAGTAATAAAGACCTCGCGTAGGTGTCTGCCATCCGGGGACATGGTGTTAATGAAAAAAACGAGTCCATCAAACTGATCATTGAAAATTCGCTCTTTGAGACCCAACTGACCTCTAGAGCGAGCCATCTCCAAAAGAACGCGCTGAAAACCACTGTTGCTATGTGGCAGAACAAAACTGGAGAGACCGAGGGTGGTCAGCCAGGCAAAGCCTGTCAGCAGAGCCACTGCAGGAAGCGTCTGATAAAAGCTGATGCCAGCAGTTTTCATGGCGGTGATCTCGTTGTCATGAGCGAGCCTGGCAAATGCTAGAAGTACTGCGAGTAAGGTGGCCATAGGAATGGTGAAAACGAGAAAGTAGGGGAGCGAATAGAGCAAGAGCATACCGAGATCGGCCAAACCGGAGTCGCTTGCAAAGAGCAGTTGAGTGTAGCGCATGATTTTGCCCAGAAAGAGAACGAGAGTCAGAACCAAGAGGCTGACAAAAAAAGGCACCGCCTGCTCAACGAGAAGATATCTTAGCAATATCCGTTTCATAGATGTGGAGTGTAATGAATGATAGTGAGTTTGTAAATGGCGAACTACTATGTTTTATTCGCAGACCGTAGAGGGAAAGCGCAGAGCGTTCGAGGGCAGAGCTATTTTGCAATGCTCTTTGGAATCTACCAGGTAAAAAAGTGCTGGTTTCCTTTAACTGCTGTGCTATATTCATCGGCAGCGCACTCAAAGTCACCATGGTTGAGAGGTAGATTCGATAGATGTCAACCACCTATGATTCTAAGGTTCTCTCTGAAGGCATAGACAAGTTTTCATCCTGCCGGATCCTGGTAGTGGGCGATGTGATTATGGACGAGTTCCTCTGGGGTCGCGTTGAAAGGATTTCGCCTGAGGCACCGGTACCGGTGGTACAGGTCGAAGAAGAGTCCCTTGTGCTGGGTGGAGCTGGCAATGTGGTTAACAATATCATTTCTCTGGGCGGGCAAGCACTCCTATGCGGGGTCACTGGCAATGATGCCATGGGTAGGGAATTGGTTCACATGCTGCAAAAGATGAACAGTCCCACTCACGGCCTGGTGGTTGAAAATCGGCGACCCACCACCATAAAAACCAGAGTAGTCGCCCACTCCCAGCAAGTGGTTCGAGTGGATCGCGAGGAAAGGGAGCCTGTAACTGAGGCTAGCATCGAGAAAATTATTACCACCGTCGAAGAACAGATCGATTCCATCGATGCAATTGTAGTTTCCGACTACGGCAAGGGTGTCGTTGTTCGAGACCTCATGGAAAACATTCGCCTACTCACAGGTGGCAGGCAAATTACCTTGACAGTTGATCCCAAAGTACAGAACGTGGCTCTCTATAAGGGGGTTACCTTAATTACCCCCAACCATCAAGAGGCAGAGCTCATGTCCGGGATTGTCATCAATGACGAAGAGAGCCTCAGGCGAGCTGGGACCAGCCTGCTTGATGAACTTGGTTGCCAGATGGTTTTGCTCACCCAGGGCGACAGAGGTATGATGCTGTTTGAGGACAACGGTCAGACCACCCAAATTCCCACGGTGGCCAGAAAGGTTTTTGACGTATCCGGTGCGGGTGACACTGTAACAGGAACTTTCACTCTGGCTCTGGCAGCCGGTCTGACACCGAGGCAGGCGGCGGTGTTGGCAAATCTCGCCGCTGGGATTGTAGTTGGAGAGATTGGCACCGCCACAGTTGCAGCTTCTCGACTAAAAGAGGTTTTGTTGAGCGGCAGGGCGGATCTTGACTGAAGTGATCGGTGATGCAGCTGAAAACAGCCATCCGGGTTAGAGGATTGGAATGATTATTGCTAAAAACTAGTGCGTCCACAGGGAATTGAGTAAAAGAGATTGGCTAGCCCGGATGACGACTATCCTTTCCCTGTGTTTACTATACACCTCCACCGCTTCCATCGTGATCTATAACTCATATCTGCGGGGTAACACCAATGCATATCTGTGTAGTCGGCGTTGGTTATGTGGGATTGGTAACCGGTGCCTGTTTTGCTGAGTTTGATGTCAGCGTCACCTGCGTAGACAAGGATGAGGCCAGGATCGAGCTCCTGAAACAGGGAGAAGTGCCGTTTTATGAGCCGGGGCTCGCTGAGCTCGTCTCTAAGAATGTCAAGCAAGGCCGCTTGAGTTTCACAACCGACGCGGGAAGTGCAATCAGGCAAGCCCTGGTTGTTCTCATTGCAGTAGGCACTCCTTCTGCGCCTGACGGTGGTGCTGATCTCAAATACATACGTGAGGTGGCAGTCACCATCGGTCAGAATCTCGACGGCTATAAGGTGATCGTAACGAAAAGCACGGTCCCCGTCGGCACAGGTCAGATGATCAGCCAGATAATCGAAGAACAACGCGAGTCCGAGGTGGCCTTCGATGTGGTGTCGAATCCTGAATTTCTTAGAGAGGGGGCGGCAATAGAGGATTTCATGCGGCCCAATCGGGTGGTGATAGGAGCTGAGAGCGACCAGGCCGTCGCCATTTTGAAGGACCTCTACAGTCCGCTTTATCTTATTGAGACCCCTTTTGTGGTCACTGATGTACAGACTTCGGAGATGATCAAATACGCCTCCAATGCTTTTCTTGCCACCAAGGTTTCGTTTATCAATGAGATGGCCAATATCTGTGAACAAGTGGGTGCCGATGTTCACCAAGTGGCCAAAGGAATGGGATTAGACGGTCGCATAGGGCCAAAATTCCTCCATGCCGGCCCCGGTTTTGGTGGCTCCTGTTTTCCGAAAGACATTAAGGCTATCGACAAGATTGGCCACGATCACGGCTACAGCTTTGAGATTGTAAAGGCGGTAATCAGAGTTAACAAACGGCAAAGAAAACTCATGGTCGCAAAGATCAACCAAGCTTTGGGAGGAGTGAAGGGTAAGAGCCTGGCAATTTTGGGCCTTACCTTCAAGCCCAATACAGATGACATGCGAGAGGCTCCATCCATTGCCATTATTAGGAGTTTGCAACGGCAGGGTGCCAAGATTCGTGCCTTCGACCCGGCAGGGATGAAGGAAGCCCGGAAAATGCTGAAAAGTATATACTACGCCAAGGATGCCTACGATGCTGCCAATGGTGCTCACGGCCTGGTAATTATTACGGAATGGAACCAGTTTCGGAACCTGAACTGGAAACGGATGGCCGAACTCTTGAAAGAGCCGGTGGTGGTTGATCTCAGAAATATTTACGAGCCGAAGAAAATGCAGGCCCTCGGATTTCACTATACCTGCGTTGGCCGACAAACCTCTGCCTGACAAACTTCCGGCCATTGTAGAAGCGTATATGAGCATTCCCCAAGATCCGAAACCAGCAAAGCTCTTTGTGAGTGTAATTGCCGGTTCTGCGGAGCACATCGTCAAAGTATTGTCTAAACTGACCGGACCTTGTGGGATACTGGATTTTGTTAGTGAACTGATAGCGTTTGACCATACCGACTACTACTATGCCGAGATGGGACAGCCTCTGTTCAGACGATTTGCCAGCTTCGATGGTCTCATCTCACAGGAGGACTTGGCACAGATCAAAGTACAGACCAATCTTCTGGAGACTGAACAGAGTGCAGGGGGAAGTCGACGCGTAAACATCGATCCGGGCTATCTGCTGGCCGAACGGTTGGTGTTGGCGAGCGGCAAGAACTACGCCCATCGGATCTATCTGAGTAGTGGTATCTACGCAAATTTGACTCTGATTTATCGTGATCGGGACTATCGACCGCTGGTTTGGACCTTCCCAGATTATGCAGAACCCAAAGTACGGAACTGGCTTAGAGCCTTAAGACAGAAATATTTGCTGCAGCTACGCACTGAAGGAAGAACCACGGAGAGCAAATAGGATAAGGAAAATAGGTTAAGCGACTCTCATAAATGTAGGGGCGGGGTTTATCCCCGCCCGCCTGGACGTGCGACTTGGATTTTTCGGGCGGGCGTAAAGCCCGCCCCTACGAAATCTTCATACTATCCTCTGAGGGCTAGCATAACCAGATCGGAGTAGAGTAGTGCTTCATAGCATGACAGCTTTTGGACGTGGCGAGGCCGGGGCTGATGGTTACCGGTTCACGATTGAGCTCCGGACACTCAATCACCGTTTCTGTGATATCCGAATTAAATTACCTCGCAAATACAGCGATTTTGAAGAGGATATTAAGAAAAGGGTCAGTTCAAAGTTTTCCAGAGGACGCATAGAGGTCAGTGTTCTTGCCGATGATACGTTGGATAAAGTGCAGCATCTCACTGTAGATACCGAGCTGGCCAAAACGTACAAAAGGCTGCTTCTCATTCTCCAAGAGGAACTGGGACTCGAAGGGGATCTCAGGTTGGAATCTCTTTTAAATTTCCGGGACCTATTTGCTTTCCAAGAAGACGAGGAAAGCAGGGGAAAAGCTTGGAGAGCCGTGGAGACGGCTCTCGATCAGGCGGTCAGTAACTGTCTCCTCATGCGGAAGGAGGAAGGGGAGGCAATGACAAGTGATCTCAGCAGGCGACTGCACCAACTTGAGGTTCTAACCGGGGAAGTTGAGACCCGGGCACCGCTTGTGGTTCAAGACGTCCGGGATCGACTACAGAAAAGGATTCAGGATCTGCTTGGTGAGGCGGAGTTGGATGAGGCGCGTTTGGCTCAGGAAGTTGCTTTTTTCGCCGAAAAAAGCGATATCAATGAGGAGTTAGTGCGCTTGCAAAGCCATATCCGACAGTTCAGTGATCTACTCGAAGCAGAAGGTCCCCGGGGTCGCCAGTTGGAATTTCTCCTGCAGGAAATGCACCGGGAGGTCAACACCATAGGCTCCAAGACGAACGATCTGGAAATCGCTCAAAAAGTAATCCAGATGAAGACAGAGCTTGAGAGGTTCCGGGAACAGTTACAAAACGTTGAATAGGGGCTTTTAGTAGAAAGACTGAGGCAAAAAAGGCAAGGTGACAGTCTGAACTGACGAACGTCAGGATAGTTCTGGACTCGAATTTGCTCTCAACACAGCTCGGGCGAAATTGCCTCAGGGCACCATTCGTCGGAAGGTGGAGTTGAAATGGAGGGAAGACTTTTAAACATCGGTTTTGGTAACACGGTGGTGGTAGATCGAGTAGTTGCTATTGTTTCCCCCGGATCTGCACCAATGAAGCGGCTGAAAGAGGACGCCAAGATGGCCAAGAAACTCATTGATGCCACCATGGGGCGACGCACTCGGGCAATCATCATTACCGACAGCAATCACGTCATTCTTTCCGGAGTGCAGGCTGAGACAATTGCCCAACGGTTTATGGCCGATTCTCTTGGCAAAGATGGCGATAGCAAGATAAAGTGATGGACTCTACTGGGCAACTCTTCGTGCTTTCTGGCCCATCAGGGGTGGGAAAGTCAAGTTTGCGGGAAGGAGTGCGGAAGAGATTTCCCGAGCTCGCCTACTCGATTTCCTATACCACCAGGGCACCGCGCCAAGGAGAGTCAGATGGTCGAGATTACCATTTCGTCTCATTGGAGACTTTTCTTGAGATGAAAGAGGCGGGTGCTTTTGCTGAGTGTGCCCAAGTCCACGGGAATTACTACGGAACTTCTCGGGCGCAGTTAGAAAAACACCTGGATGACCGGCGGGACCTGCTTCTGGAAATTGACGTCCAGGGTGCTCGCCAGGTGAAAGAGCATTTTCCCCGCGCCTGTTTCATTTTCGTTTTGCCTCCTGATCGTGAGACCTTGAAGAAACGTCTTAATGAAAGGGGTACCGAACAGGGGGGGGATGTGGAGGCCAGGCTTGACAGCGCCTCCAGAGAACTTGGAGAGGCGTCTTGGTATGATTACTCGATTGTCAACGACGTTCTCGAGGAAGCTGTTGAGGCATTGGCAGCTATTATTCTGGCCAACGTTGCCAGCACCAGGAAGTTCACCCACAAGTCTTAAATCTACTCGAGCCGGCTGAATAACAGACGGATCAAAATCCGAATATCGAATATCGAAATCCGAAACAAATTCAAAATTCGAATTTCTTAATGTTCAAAACGAACGCTGCCGGATTAAGATCAATCTTTATTTGGTTTTGGTCATTTGAATTTTGGTAATTCGGATTTGTTTAGGATTTCGTGCTTCGGATTTCGAATTTGTTAGGTTGTTCAGTTAATTCCTCTCAAATATCTGCTGTCCGATTAACCCACAACCTGCATTTCACATGACAGACATTATTTACGGTATACATCCAGTCCGCGAAGCGCTTGCAGCTCGTGGCC
>Ga0210128_1000023_pt1 | contig 19781 bp, 16 predicted proteins | sample Tolay_CordB_D2_FD_185579 | JGI IMG/M metagenome (GOLD analysis project Ga0210128, IMG submission 185579) | Wetland microbial communities from the San Francisco Bay, California, USA, that impact long-term carbon sequestration - Tolay_CordB_D2... | ecosystem: Environmental > Aquatic > Marine >... | reverse complement strand
CCGGGGAGTTAAATTTAGCTCCTTGGCCTGTTTCATGAAAGCCACTGCAAAAGGGATGTTGGAGGAGACGTAGACGATATCAGGGTTGAGCTTTTTGAGTTTCAGGATGACCGGTGTGAAGTCGCCGATATCCGGAGGGAGCACCTCGCCACTCAGCACCTTGAGTCCTGCCTGTTCAGCCAGTTTTCGCGAACCTTTATAGACGCCGACGGGATGGAGAGTATCTTCTACTACGAAACCAACCGAGCGGGCCTTTTTTTCAGCCTTGACCATTTCCCAATAGCGATAGGTGTATCTGGATGCGGCATCGATTACGCAGACGATCCACTTGAAACCACGGTTGTAGACCTTCGGGGAGTTGGCACAGATTGCTATGAATGGCACCTGGTGCTGTTCGGATGCGGTGCTTGCAGCAAAGGTGAGGGGGCTGCTGTAGGGACCGAAGAGTAAATCAACCCGATCCACGGTTACCAGCCGTTCATAGAAACGCCGGGCGGTGGCTGCATCACTGCGGTCATCATAGGTAATCAGTTTCAAGGGTAGTTTTCGACCGTACTTCTTCAGGTAGATTCCGCCTTGGCGATTTACCTCGTCCACCCAGGCCTGAAAGAGTCGTTGAAAAGGACCTATCTCAGTGGAAAATTTGCCGGATACAGAGACGGTTGCGCCCACCCTGATGGCATCGGGGGCTTGTGCACCCGAATCTGGAACCAGGATTGAAAAGCTGCAAAGAACAATTCCAGCAAACCAGACAAAAAAGACTCGTTTTCCCATGACTTCACCTCTCTAATTTGTTGCTCGTCCGGAAACGATTCGCTGTCATTCTGAGCGAAGCGAAGAATCTCCAGCAGAAATGGGAACTACGAGATTCTTCGTCGTCCCGCCAACGGGGGACTCCTCAGAATGACATCTGAGGACTGTGATTTCGGGATGAGCCTAAACTTAAAAAACCATCCAGCACCCCCACAACTCCCTCCCCCGCGAGGGGGAGGGTAGGGGTGGGGGTGAAAGGCATGTTGCAATCAAAAAAGGGCCTAAACTTCAAAAGCCACCCAGCGCGAGTCTGGATGGCTTTCACCTAGAGCATAACTCGATAACAAAACTCTATTAAGCCGCATCCTTCAGTGGGCTCTATGTGTTTAACTTTTATCCGGTTCTTGGCCACCATGTCAAGAGCAAATGAGAGGCGAGAATGGAATGATTCTGTCAGGTAAATGTGGTATACAATCCAGGGACTGTACTCTATCTCAAGGTGTAATGCCACTTTCCATGGACACGAAGAATCTTCATATCACCGATCTCTTCAAGAACTTCGCCAAAGTACAGCAAGAGCTGTTGAGGGACTGCCAGTCTGAAATGCGGCAACCCGTTAACGGAAGGTTTGAGCGCTTGCTTGCCCACTGGTCGTTCCAGGCGGACTCTTCAGTATTGAGACGAGCTTTACTCGATCCCTACTTCCCCCTGGGCATGTTGGAACAAACGGTTTTTGCAGACGTTGACGGCATGCGCTTTTATATTAATAAACGGAGGCACGATCTGGAACCTGGACTCACCGAGGAACTGGAGAAATGGTCGGAGGCTTTTCTCCGGATCCGACTCGACATTCAGAAGCTGTTTGATCCCGAGACAATCACGTGTATTCCCCTGGATGGTAAGAGACACCAGCTTCCCACAGGTCAATGGTGCACACTGTGCGGGGTGTGCTGTCAGATTGGCGGTGTTCCGCCTCTACCACCAGCTGGTGTCCGGTATCCAGACTACTGGAATACCTATCTGGCTGGAGGTGCAGTAAATAACCAGCAGTTATGTCCTTTTCTGTTCCAGTACTTCGGTGAACAGAGATTCTTCTGTGCCATCCATAACATCAAGCCCATAGCTTGTCGTCAGTTCGGTGAGGAAGAGTGTCGCCGCCGTCTTGTCGAGCGAGGCTTGCACCAGTATCACGTTACTCACGCATGAAAAGCTTCTCATTTATTCATACTGCCGACCTACACCTGGACAGTCCCTTCAGAGGGTTGCGTCAGGTGGATGGTGAAATTGCCGATCTTCTCAAGGATGCCACCTTTCGAGCCTTCGATAATGTGGTGGAGCTTGCCCTGAAAAACAAAGTGGATTTCCTCCTGGTGGCGGGCGATGTCTATGATGCCGCCGATCGTAGTTTGCGGGCGCAACTGAAATTTGCAGATGGTTTGAAGAAACTTGCCGTTGCAGGAATTCGCTCGTTCGTCTGCCACGGGAACCATGACCCTCTGGATGGTTGGTCCGCATCCCTTCATTGGCCGGATGGGGTCCACATTTTTGGCCCCCAATTGGAATCAGTCTCGATGTCAATAGGGGAAGAAGAAGTGGTTCTGATTCATGGCATCAGTTACCCCCATAACCAGATAGATGATTCTTTTGGCAGGGGGTTTAAGCGTCAGGGCTCGCAGCCGTTCCAGGTTGGCCTGTTTCACTGCAGTGTGGGGAGTGACCCAGCGCATGAGATCTATGCGCCCCGCACCCAGGAGGAATTACTGACTGCAAACCTGGATTATTGGGCCCTGGGCCATGTTCATAGACACAGGGTGCTGAAAGATGGTCATCCCTTTATCGCTTATCCAGGAACTACACAGGGGCGGCATATCCGTGAAACTGGTCCCCGGGGCTGTTTGCTCGTTCAGGTTAGTGGCAGCGGAGAAGTCTCGGCTAGGTTTGAGCCGGTTGATGCGGCGCGCTGGTTTTCCCATGAACTGCACATTGATGATCTTGAGACTGAAGGGGATTTGGTGGAGGCGTTGGAAGGAGTGTGTGAGGAAACCCGGAATGAAGCCCAAGAAAGGCCAGCGATTATGAGAATTAGTTTGCGCGGTCGAGGTCCTCTGCATTCGGTTCTCCGGAGGGGACAGGTGGTAGAGGATCTTACCGAACGATTACGCGAAATCGGGATGGAGTCGAAACCACAGGTTTGGATTGAGCAGATCCTGGTGAATACCAGCACTGCAATTGATTTGGATTCCAGGAGGCAATCTGCTGATTTCCTTGGTGAGGTTTTGCGGGTTATAGAGGGTTTCCGTCTGGAGCCGGAGCAGCTCCACGAGTTAGTCTGCGAGCTTTACCAGGATCGGCGTGGCAGGAGATTCCTGGAAACTCCTGCTGAAAGTGATCTCTTAGAAGTTCTGGATGAGGTCGAAAGTTTGTGTTTGGATGAGTTGGTGGAAGAGGAGTCTTCGTGAGACTTGCGGGCCTACATATTGACGGCTTCGGCATCTTTCACAATTTGGATATTACCGGATTGTCTCCGGGGCTGAATGTCTTTCTCGGCGAGAACGAATCCGGCAAGACCACCTTGTTAGCCTTTCTCCGAATCATTTTATTTGGCTTCCCTCCGGGTCAGCGGCGGGAGAACATCTATCCACCTCTGGCAGGTGGACGCCATGGCGGTTATCTGAACCTGTTGAGCGGTGACAAGGAAGAGTATGTGGTCAGCCGTTACCATGGAAGCAAAAGGGGGCCGTTGACCGTTGCTCTGCCTGACGGAAGTCAGGGAGACGCAGAGGTGGTACGTCAACTTACTGGTGCCGCCACCGAAGACCTCTTTCGTACGGTCTTTGCCTTCAGTCTTGAGGAATTGCAGCGCTTTGAATCCCTCAAAAAACAGGAGGTCAAAGCTGCGATTTACAGCGCTGGCGCCGGTGTTGGCAAAACTTCCATAGCCCAGGTAGAGAAAGGGCTCGAAGCCTCCATTGGGCGGCTCTATAAACCTGGAGGAAAAAATCCAACAATCAATACTCTTTTTAGAGAGTTGCAGGAGATAGACCGGACAATAGGGGAGAAAGTAGCAGAAATAGACCGGTACGATGAATTGCGCCATGAGCTGGACCAGGTGGCTGCGCAGATAGACCTCATGAAAGATCGCCTGGGCACCAAGAGGCGCAGGCTCGAAAGGGTCAAACTCTTGGAAGCGGCCTGGGAGGACTGGATAAATCTATGCAGGGTTCGGGAGGAACTGGCAGAGCTTCCCAAAATCGAAGTGTTTCCAGCCGACGGTATCAGCCGCTTGGAGAAACTGCAGGAAGGCAAGCGGCTTTTGAATAATCACAAAGTTGGATTGGTACACAAGATTGAACAGTCGGAAAAACAGTTAGGCAGTATTGAAGTGCAACAAAAGTGGCTGGATGCAGCTGAGGATGTCCGTTTGCTGAATAGGGGACTGGACCGTTTTTCTGCGTCCAGACAAGAACTTACGGAATTACAACCGCGCTTGGAGCAGGAGAAAGAATCTCTGGCAAAAGAGCTCAATGCCTTGGGGCCGAACTGGAACCTGGAAATCCTGAGTAACTTCGATGCTTCCATCAGTGCCAGGGAAGAGATTCACCGCAATCAGGAGAGGCTGACTCAGGTTCGAGATGTTCAACGTCAGGCGGAGCGCAGCATGGCCCATGCCAAGAGCGCTTTGGATCAAGCGAAGGCAAGGGCAGGGGAAGCAGAGAAGGCGGCAAAGCAAATTCCAGAGCCGAAGGAAAAGGACCCTCGTGTCCTGTTGGAACGTCGGCGCAGCCTGAGGTCACTGCGCAACCTGATTCTGTCAGGACAGGAGCTCCAGAATGATTTGGAGGGTCTCAAAGAGCGTCAGGAAGACCTTCAAGAGCAGGAAGATCGCTTGCACCAGCAACTGGAAGCCATAAGGACAGTGCCGTTATGGCCCACGGGTTTTGCGGGCTTCGCTTCTGTCGTAGCTGGTATGGTTATTGGCTGGTATTGGGGGGTGGCTGCCGGATTGACCATAGCTTTCGTAGTACTGCTCATTAGTCTTGCTTTGGCCTGGAGTACGCTACAGCAGCGGCGCCAGCAGGAAGTTCAGGCCGAGCTTCTGATGCAGCAACTTGAGCAGGTACTGGAAAAACTCAATTCCCTGAATGGGGAAGAGACGCAGTGCTCGGAGCAGATAAGCTCAAGTGTACAGGAGGTGGAGCGGCAAGCAGCGGCCATAGGGATAGCTGGGCACGTGACCCTTGAAGGGGTGGATAGAGCCGAAGCTGATGTTGAGGTTGAGCAAGAAACCCTCCACCGGTGGCAGCCTGCGAGTCAACGCTATCATGAGTCAAAAGAGGATTTGGAGAGGCGTCAAAAAGAACTGGATGAGGCTGAGAAAAATTCGGCTGAGGCGCTCAAGAAGTTCCAAGATTTAGAAAAGCAGTGGCAAGGCTGGCTGCGACAGGCAGGTCTGGCGGAGAACCTCTCACCACATGGTGCGCTGGAGATAATGGAGCGGATTCGCACCCTGCGCCAACAGGCAGGGTCCCAGGCTCAGCTTGAAGAACGGTTCCAACTCCTCGAAATATCAGTGAAGGACTACGAAAAAAATGCAGAGGTAATCGCCGAGAAAGTGGAAGCAAGGGATCTGCTGCGGGAGGATGCCGATACGGTAGTTTACCGGCTGGTGGAGGGATTGGAGCGAGCCGAGGAGGCGCAAAGAAAATACGACATGCTTCAGCGGCAGCTAGAGGATTACCAGGCCGAAAAGAAGCAAAAAGAGGACGAACTCCAACAGCTGGAGAAGGAATTAGAGAATCTTTACAGAGAAGGCGACGCCGAGGGCGAGGACCAATTTCGCCAGCGGGCACATTTGTATGAGCTTCGTTTGAGGACAAAAGAGGCTTTGGAACGACACCAGAGCAGTCTGGAGAACCTTGGAGGTCGTGGTGACGATCAAGACCGGTTCCAAGAAGAGCTACAGCAGTGTTCTCCAGACAGACTGCATGGTGAGAGAGATGAATTGGCTGAAGAGGTACAGAATCTGGAAAAGGAACTCTCATCTTTGCAGGAGAGCCATGGTCGTCTAAATGAGCGCAAGGAACAGTTGGAATCAGCCGAGGAACTCTCACATTTACGGGAGCAGCGTAACGTCCTCATGGCAGAACTCACGGATGCAGCCCGCCGCTGGAGTGCGCTAACCATGTGCCTTCGCTTTCTGCAAAAAGGTCGTCAGATTTATGAGAAGGAAAGGAAGCAACCGGTCGTAAAGGAATCTGAACACTTCTTTCGGGCCATAACGAATGGCCGCTATCAAACAATCGTGGCACCGCAGGGTGAAGAACGCATTCAGGTTATCGGGGCCAATGACAATCGATATGAGTTGGACATGCTTAGCCGAGGCACTGCTGAGCAACTGTACCTATCCCTGCGCTTTGGATACATTCAAGAATTTGGCCGGCGGGCTCGTCCTCTACCGGTGGTGATGGATGATATCTTAGTGAATTTTGATCCTCAGAGGGTGCGAGCCGCTATCAGCACCATGCTCGAGCTGGCGTCAAAGAATCAGATACTTTTTTTTACCTGCCATCCGGAAACCGTCTCCCTGTTCAAGAAACTCGATAAGAATATCCCGGTCTGGGAACTTAAGGGAGGGGAGTGCGGGAAGGCATAGAGCAAAGGGTAGATTTCGGATTGCGGATTGGAAATTAAGGGATTGAGGGATTGAGGGATTTGAGATATTGAGTTCTCGATAACGATTTACCGCTTACTGCGCGAAGCGCCCTGAGCCTGTCGAAGGGCTCACTGCTTACTGCTTACCAATACTAGGATTTGACATGACCCAGATACTCAGCGGCATATGTCCAGAAGGAATCATGGTGGCTACAGACAGTATGGCCACCAGTTTCGATGAGGACGGCAAGGAGAATCATTTCACGGTTGATAAGTTGTTTTCCATAGGCAGTCATGCCTTTATCGTCAGCGGTGGTAAGGGTATCAGTGTCGAGCTGAGCATACGATTCAAACGCTATGCAGAAGAGCGTAAATTGTTAGGAATCGAGGAGATTAAGAGCACCGTTGGACCTTACCTATCCGAGCAGTACCGGGAAGTATTGCTCGACGGGAGTGGGACGACGGTCATAAATGGAGAACTTGATAGGATTTACTTTGTGGTGGGGGGCTACTCCTTTCGATCCCAGGAAAAGCCCTATCAACTTGCCCTCTGGGGAAGTGAAGCAGGGCAGCTTCCCCTGCAGCGCATACAGATAGGTCCCTGCTTGGCGGTTCCCAGAACGATGTCCGGGGAGATGAGACTGTTTCAGATGTGTCAGAGAAATTGTCAGCTTCTGGAATTAGTTGAGTTCGCGGAAGAGTTTCTTCGAAAGCAGTCTGAGGTTAATCCTCAGATCGGTCCGCCTTTTAGAGTTGGAACGATTACTGCGTCTGGATTTACTCGCCTGGAACGGGACCATGAGCCACCAGAAAACGGAACAAGGTGAGAGAGGACTGAAGCAGGTGGTTGAATCGTTTATCGTTAGTGTCAGTGACGAAGAGGTTAAACGGGAGAGAGAGAAGGCAAGGGGGCTGCGAAAAACGCGGTGGTGGAAACAGAAGCTGGCCCGCGGGACCTGCTATTATTGTGGGCAGCGCTTCTCTCCGGATGAACTGACAATGGATCACATCATTCCCATTATCCGCGGCGGCAAAAGTACCAAGAACAACATTGCTGCAGCTTGTAAAGAGTGTAACAATAAAAAGAAACACATGCTGCCCATGGAGTGGGAGGAATATCTAAGTGGTTTCCCTGCTCGTGATGAGGATGAACTGTAGGGTGAATGAACCGGAGGGAACCCATCGTTACGATGCCAGCAGGAGAAGAGGCTGTTTGTTGTCATTTGCGAAGGAGGGGAGAGCATGAATCTAGTGCCCGAGGGTGAGAACGTTAGAAAAGCGATCAAGTGGATCTCGGACAAGAAGCAATATGAACCTGAAGACTGCGGTCCTATTATGAGCATGATAGAGAAGGCGGCCAAGAGGTTTGATCTTTCTCCAAAAGACGAAGAATTCCTCATTCGTTTTTTTTGCAGCCCCGAAAAGACCTAACTATAAGAATCTATTAAATATTTTCTCAGGCCGATGCCCGGTTATCTTAACAGTACAATCGCGCAAAATTGCAGCTCTGAAGTCCCCCTTTGTAAAGGGGGGGCAGGACCGCTTGAGTGAGACAATCCCCCTCAACCCAAAGGGTTTTGGGAGAGTTGGATGAGATTGCCAGCGCTGTTCCTGCTGCAGTCACCTAGCTCTAAGGGAAAACCTCCCACAGAATTTTCGCTTGTAATGCATGGAAATCTGAGTACAATAAAAACTCCACAAAGGTAGTTCAACTCTTACTTTATAAACCGTTCGGGGGTCGTCTAAGGGCAGGACAGGGGTCTTTGGCACCTCTAATCTAGGTTCGAATCCTAGCCCCCGAGCCAATTTAATAAAGGGCCTCCCCGCAGGGAAGGCCCTTTATTAAATTGGCCCGTAGGTTGTTGATGAGAATCTTGCGGTGAGCTTGTGCTGAGCGCAGCGAAGTAAATCCTAGCCCCACTAAAGCCACTGAAAGCGATTAAATAGCTTAAATCAAACATATCAAATCTTTTCCCCTATGCTTCATGCTCTTTGCCATTTGTCTTCTATTCTCCGTCCTGCTTGGCGCGCCGACTTGTCTCGCCGAAGCCTTAACGAAGGCGGAAGCTATCAGGCGAAGGCGGCTAATCCCTGCCCCCGTCCAAGAGCTCTTAATATTTTTTTAAATATTTGTAATTTATGAAAATAAATATGTATTTTTAAAGTTATAAATTAAGTTATTTGGGGGTGTTTTTTTGGCGAGCTCGCAAGTATTGTAGGTGTGAGAAGGGGAGGGGGGGATTTTAGATTGTAGATTTGGGATTGAGGAATTTAGGGATGTGAGATGTGGGATTGTGAACGGCATAGAACATAGGGAAATAAAGCTGTCAACTGTGACCTACGGTATTGACCTGAGGTGATTCAAGATGTAATCTTCGGCGACTATTCCATGGAATGATATCTGTACGTGACAAATAGTGAGAGGGAGATTAATGAACAAGAAGATCAGGGTGGTACAGTACGGACTGGGGCCTATTGGTTGCAGAAGCGTTCAATACCTGACTGAAAGGGGTCATTTTGACCTTGTCGGAGCCATTGATTCCGATCGACCTAAGGTAGGAGTTGATGTTGGTGTACTGGCTGAATTGCCCAAAGCACTAGGTCTTTATGTCACTGACGATTCGACGAATCTGCTGAGAGAGGTAGATGCAGAGGTTGTTGTGCTTACAACTACATCAAGCCTGGAACAAATTCGGCCTCAGGTCCTGGAAATTATCTCCTGCGGCAAGAATGTGGTTTCCACTTGCGAAGAACTCATGTATCCGTGGCTAACCAGCCCTAGCCTGGCCAAAGAGATTGATTTGGCTGCCAGAGAGCAAGGGGTCTCCGTTTTGTCCACAGGGGTGAATCCCGGCTTTCTTATGGATTTCTTGCCCCTGGTGATGACCGGCGTCTGTCGAGATGTGGAAAAGGTGACGGTGGAACGCATCCAAGATGCGCAGTTTAGAAGATTGCCTTTTCAAAAGAAGATTGGCGCTGGGCTTACGGTGCGGGAGTTCGAGGAGAGAGTAAAAGCAGGCAATTTGAGGCATGTTGGGCTGACTGAATCCATGCATCTCCTTGCTTCTGGATTAGGGTGGCGACTGGACAGAACCGAGGACATTATAGAGCCCGTAATCGCTTCTCAGGAAGTTACCACTGCCAATCTTACCATTGAGCCGGACAAGGCGCTTGGGGTCAACCAGATTGGCAGGGGCTACATTGGAGACAAAGAGATGATAACATTGGTGTTTCGGGCCACCATAGGGGAGCCGGAACCACGTGACCGAGTTCTTATCCAGGGAACTCCCAGTATAGACATGGCCATCGAAGAAGGTGTTAACGGCGATACGGCCACCTGTGCCATAATAGTCAATGCCATACCTGTGGTAATTCAGGCCCCGGCCGGGCTCAGAACGATGGCGGATATTAATCCGATTTCATTTTTCAGATGAAATCGGGTAATTGAGTGATTCAGGAATTAGTAGGAGGAACATGTTTTCAATTCGAGAAATAATCGACATTGCCATCAAGATCGAGAAAAACGGGGAGAGCTTCTACCGCGAAGCAATGGAAAAGATCTCAAATCCAGCGCTCAAGCCGGTTCTTCTTTTTTTGGCTGATCAAGAACACGAACATGCACAGTGGTTTGAAAAGCTCAAAGATAAGACAAAGACTGCAGATGAGGAACAGAAAGTGGCCGAAATTGGTGAAGCAATGCTTCAGAATCTGATAGGGGATCAGACATTTTCTCTTGATGATGCGAATTTATCCGAGTTGGATACCGTGGAAAGCTTAATCGAGTTAGCCGTTGAGCTCGAGAAAGATACCATTCTTTTCTACCAGATGCTTCAAGCCTTCATCGAGGATTCCGATACCCTGGAGGGGTTGAATGAAATCATTGCAGAGGAGAATCGGCACATTGAGATCTTGAGGGAGTATGGGGGAAGCGGTGAACGGTAAATCGTCGAAGTCGTCTATCACAGAGGTCAGAAGTCGGAGATCAGAGATCAGCTTTACCCTGACCTCTGACGTCTGATCTCTGACCTCTGATTTTTGCCGGCTGTCCGCTGCCCGCTGTATTTCCCTATGCCCTATGCTCTATGCCCTCTGCCTTCCTCAATCCTCTAATTCCCCATCAAAAATATTCCACTTGACAGCTTTTTTCGAAGAGTTTAACATAATGCTAACAAATACGTTAGCGATACGGATCGCTAACGTCGCTGTTAACATCCCATTATACAAGGTGTTTAGCGATGGCAAGTAAAACATTGGGATTCAGACTCCCAGAAGAGACCTGGAAGAAGTTGGAGGCCGAGGCTCAAAGCAAAAGTGTATCCATGACGGATCTAGCTCGGCAAAAAGTGATGCTTTCGACGGATTTTGAAGGACCAGTCCAAAAGCTATTTGATCATTACAGTACCACGCTCAATATCTCCAGACATGAAGTAATTGAGGCAATTTTGACAGACTACGTTGCCATGCACCAGGCGCATCTTGATATTTGGGGTCCTGGTAAGCTGATACTAGAGGAATTTGTATTTACCGAAAACGGACTAATGCGGGGACGGGAGTTATTCGAGGTGAGGAAAGCTGTCCACGCCCGGGAATTCAAAAGGGAAAAGGTCAAAGTATTATTGGAAGAAGAACAAACGGTGGGTCGAGACAGAATGAGCAAAGAGGACAGGGAATGGCTCAATGCCAATCTCCATCTAATCCACGTTCCTCATGGCAAGGGTTTGCCGAAAAAATCAGCTTCCCAGTGGATATCTAAACTAGGGAGACAGAAGAAAGAGTAGAACACAGGAGACAGGAGATAGAAGTCAGAGGTCGGAAGTCAGAGGATAGAAGACAAAGGAAAGAAGAAAGGGATTATCCTGTGGGAGCGGCTTTCCCCGACCTGCCTGTCCCGGGCGTAGTCCCGGGGAGCCTGTCGAAGGTCAGCCGCGATCTTGCGCTTTGAACGCTTTCAACGATTTACCGTTCGCCGCTTACCGCTTACCGTTGACCTCTTACTAACCAAAATAGTCTTTTACTATTTTTTGTGCCAGATCCATGGAGCTGGTAAAGGCCGGGGACACAGGATTGAGTATATGGATGCTATTTTCTTCCTTCAGCACGAGAAAATCCAAGACCAGTTCTTTTTCATCCCAATCCACCAGTTGGGCGCGAATTCCAACCTTATCTGCAGGTTCGATATCTCTCGGATGTAGCTCTTTTACTAGTTTTGACGCGCTGTTAAAGAAAAATGGGGCTAGGTACTTCTTTGGTTCCTTCAAGGCCACATCCCTGAACTTGGGGTTGGCAAAAAAGAGAACCGCGTCTCGGAAGAGTATTGCTAACCCTTCCGCATCGATTCCCTCTATCAGACCGTAGTTCTCCCGTCCTAAGGCTGGGATGGCGGTTGGCCCCAGATACACTTCACCATGGGCGCTTCTGGTGAAATGAATTCCGAGAAAAGGGTTGCGAATGTCTGGAACCGGGTAGATGTTCCCGCGCACCATGTGTACTTTGTGCTTTTTCAGCTTCTTATAGATGCCTTTGAAGGGAATCATGCGGAGATTTAAGCCTAGATTGAAGGCCCGGGCTACACGGTCACAATGAGCACCTGCGGCGTTTATGAAGTAGTTGAATCCTATATCACCGCGGCTTGTGAGTGCGGTGGAACTACCCCTCGTGCCCACGAAGGCGCAGTTAAGGAAAAATTGTACTTTACCAGTGGAGACCAGGTCAGCTTGCAAACTCAACATAACCTTTTTGGGGTCAACAACTGCAGTATCATGAGAATAGATGGCGTTCTCTACAGTTCTGGCGTTGGGCTCTATCTCCGCGAGTTGCTGTTGGTCGATTATATCTACTCTGGCGCCGTTGGCGATTGCCCGTTGGTAGAGTTCTTTCAGGGTGGGGATTTCTTTCTCGTTCCGGGCGACAATTACCTTTCCGGTTTCCAGCAGCGGCAGTTCTTTTTCCTTACAGTAGTCCCGCATCAGGAAGTTGCCACTCAGACAAGATCTGCCCTTCAGACTATCCGGGGCATAGTAAATGCCAGCGTGCAGCACTCCGCTGTTGCGCCCGGAAGCGTGTTTGGCTAAATCCTTTTCTTTGTCAATAATTATAATATCTTGGTATCCCTTCTGGACCAACTCTCGGGCAATGGTAAGGCCGATGATACCACCACCAACGATGAGGATATCTCCGTTCGCTTTGGACATAACCTTTCCTCTGATCTCTGACCTCTGATTATTGAGCCCCGGCCCCTGATCTCAGTATACTTATACCGGCCAAAAGAGGAAGGACTTTTAATCCGGATTAATCCTTTTGAGCCAAATCAATCAATCTGCTTGATTTACTGCAGGTCAAGAGCGCATGGTTGGATGGGGGAGAAGGGGTTCTGGTGATTTAAGGTGCTCGTTGGTCTTACAATGGGGACAAGCGAGCATAGCGGGAAAGGCGCCAGAGCTCCGCTTCATTTTTTTGAATTGCTCGCTCTTCTTCCTTATTGAGTCTGTCAGCTTTGCGTAGAGCGGCCTTCTGGACAAGCAGCAGCTTTTGCCCAATACGGTCAAGAGCTTCGTTGAGACTGGCCCGGCGCTCTTCTTCCTTCTTGGCGGTTTCAAAACGGTGCAGGGCGGCAACTGTTCGACGATTCACCTCTTGCCAATCCAGCCTTTCTCCCGCTTCATCGAGATGTACACTGTATAGCCCGGCATAGCAGCTTGAGAGTACACCAAGGCGCAACTCTCGCCAGACTTGTGAATTTATTGCCTTGAGGCGGCGCTGAATCTCCTCGAGACTATAGAGGTCGTGGGTTTCAGGTAGGGGTGGCTTCGCTGGTTTACGGCCCAAGATACGGGACAACCAAGGTCGTCTTGAGCCTGATAAGGGAGTTCTTTCAGATTGGGCAAAAACTGTAGTGAGACCCTTTGCGTAGGCTTCATATTTACGCCCTTTTTGGGTCTTGAGGAAGAGTGTGCAGCCTTCCGCCATATGGAAACCCCACAGGGCTCCTACAATCAGCCCCACCAATCCTCCCACGCCGCTGTTCAGCCAGGATCCCACAGCAATACCCCAGAGGGATCCTGAAAGAACCAACAGAAGACCGAAAAGATCTGCTAACAGTTGCTCCATCTTGCCAGACTTTCCTTTGCATGAGATCATCTAACATATTGGATTTAAGCAACAAACGTGCCAGAGAGAAGATTTAAGATTATAGATTGTAGATTGCGCTTTGCGTTGAAGTCGTAGAAATCGTTCAAGTCGTAAATCGTAAACAGTAAGCAGTAAGCGGTAAACGGTAAGCCCTTCGACAGGCTCAGGGCGCTTCGCGCGGCAAAAAATTCATCTGTTTGACTAATTCTCTAATTTTTTAATTCTCTAATAAACCTATTCTGTCCTCTGATCTCTGACTTCCGACTTCTGTCATCTTTCCTCTCCTTGTTGCCTACTGCCCCCTGCCTCCTGCCAGCTGCATTTTCCTTGCGTTCTTTACCTCCCCCTGATAGTAATAAAACCCAGCGCAAAAACTCATAGGGGGATGACGCATGGGAACACTGAGTCTCAAAAACTTTCCTGATGATCTGCACGAACAGGCCAAATCTAGAGCTGCTCTGGAGGGGATTACTCTTGAAGAACTCGTTGAGCAGGCAGTGTCCGGGTATCTGGCAAGCCCCATCACCCTCGACGTCGAGGAAGTGATTGTGAAGAAGAAGGACTCTGAGGAAAAATAGGTGAGGGGAAAATGAAGGAATGCCGGCGCTTTGCGCGCAAGAATATGGATGGCGAAGTCAAAATCTTTACCAATGGGGGTATTCACCTGGGGGGGCTCAGGGATATATCCGAGGGCGGCCTGGCGGTAACAACAGCGACGCCTTATGAAGTGGGATATGAAATGTTTGTTTCTATCGAACTGCCCGAGGCAGTGGAAACGCTTACTGCATTGGCCGAAGTAGTCTGGGTTGATCCCCTGGAGGCTACGTTCCACCCAACAGGCATGGGTCTGAAATTTCTGGCTCTGAAAGAAGAGGATTACTACAAGCTGGAGAAGATTCTGGAGCTAGTCTAGGGTAGGCGGGAAAGGCGAGAAAAGCGAGAAAGGTGAGAAGGACAGCCTTTCACCGTCAGCGATAAGCGGTAGATCGTTGAAGTTGTGTGAATCCTAGAAGTCGTAAAAGTCTTAGAAATCGTTCAAAGCGCAAGATCGCGGCTGGAAAGCCGCTCCCACAGGAGAATCCCTTTCTTCTTTCCTCTGACTTCTACCGATTACAACAATTATGACTCATTATCAGTTGGGAACCTGTACCGGTTCTCGTAACAAGCGTTGGATTGCCTCAGTGGCACTAGCTGCAAGGTGTGGGTGTGACTGGGTAAGCCCTTCCAGCTGACGGAGGCTATCTGCGGTGCGATAAATGAGCATGGCCAGATCACCTTCGTCAAGACCGGAAATATCCATTAATTCCTCCCATTTAGCTCCTGCAATCCAGAAGTAAATGGCGGCCGCTGGCCAGAAGGATAAAGGGTTTGCCGCAAAGCCGCTCTGCCGCAGGCGTCGGCGCAATGGATGCAAGGCCGAAACCATCTTGGCAAACGCTTGGCCCAGCTTCGGGTTTTTAAGGCTCAGCAGTTCTAAGGATTCGCTCTGACTTTCCCGATCAGTGACAAAAGGGGCCATTAGGCCGGCCAGCATTCTTGGATCATTATGAGGGAAAACATCGAGGCGGATAGACTCGGCTACCAGTAAGGGTTGATCGAGCCGGAGCTGTGATGCCCAGATCCCGTCAGCGCTCGGTCGGCCTGCCTCGTCCACGTAGCCCTCTTCTTGCAGAAAGTGAAAGTGGCGATTGAACTCGTGCCAAAGCCGATTGGTGACGTCATCAACGCGTTGGCGAAGACTGAGGACTTTATTTATTTTTTCTCTGAACTTACTCTGTTTTTTTGGTTCACATTTGCTCAAATGGGGACATTGCCCGCATGGGAGTACAGCAATTGCTGCCGTGGCCTCTTGTGCTCGTGATTTCAGAGTCTCCCAGACTTCTTGCTCTGGGTAGGGCAGGGGCTCTTTCATTTCAAGCTGTGGATAGGTGTCGAGCGGGATGCTGAGGACAGACTCTAGCCACTGCTCCGGAGTGTCCAGGGCAGCAAGGTCAAAGCAAACGTCCAACACAGAGGCGACTTTTGCAAAACGCAGCCAGCGCTTACGCAAACGACCACGGCGCAATCGATGCTGTGGCCATACCCGAATGGCAGTAGCGCCCTCTGTTCCGCTTCGACTCTCCCGGGTCAATACCACGAAAAGCTCTCTTTTCTTGCTACGAAATAGCCTTCCAGGAGTAAGGTAGGCCTGTTTGCAGAGAGCGTCCCAACTCCGGCGCTGCTCCAGTTGCGCCTGCTTGAGCTGCTGCTCCAGCTGGCGCTTTCTAGACAGAGTGTGCAAAACTGTATTCAAATCACCACATCCAGCTGCCTCCAGCTCAGTGGCCACATCTTCTTCGAGTCCCCGTAGATCCTCAACCAGTTCTCGATATTTTTCCAGATTCTGAAAGGTTGCAAAGGAGCGAGCAAGTAGATCCCGCACTTCTTCAGATCTATGGGAAAGCAGTAAATTGAGGACCATAGAGAAGGTTATCTGTATTTGGCTATCCACGCTCTCAGGCGTAGAGTGCAGGAGGTCGAAGATGAGTCGTGGGTCCTGATATGGTCCGGGAAGAACAATAACGAAGCCCACTTTGTCCATGCCGCGACGACCGGCCCTACCAGTCATCTGGAGTAAATCAGTGGCACCAAGCGGAACGAACTCGCGTCCGTTGAAGCGATCACTCTGGGAAAGTACCACACTGCGGGCTGGAAAATTGACACCGGCAGCCACTGTTGAGGTAGAGAAAATGGCCTCGAGCTCTCCTTCTTTCATCAGAGTCTCCACCAGCACCTTCCACTGGGGCAATTGGCCGCCGTGGTGGGCGGCCACCCGCCCGTTGCGGAGAGAAGAAAGCTGCCGATGGTTTCTAAGGTATGGATGATTTTCTAGAAGTTGTCGGAATCGTTCATTAAAACGACGGTGTTCTTCGTCGCTCTCATCGGGACTCAGCCGGGGAAGCGCTGCAAGCAAGGCCAGGTTACAGTCCGCCCTTGATTTAAGAAAAAAGACGGCAGGCAACAGATTGAGGTGACGAAGTGCGGCGATTATCTGGGAAAAATTGGCAACCCCCCGTCTCGGAGTCAGACCGGCTCGAGGGCTGCTTCGAAGAAAATGGCGAACTTTACCGGTCATTTCTCGCCGTTGGCCAAGGGGAGTCACTTCGCCGCTGGGAAACATGAAAAGCGGATGAATGGGGACGGGACGTTTGTGCGCGGTCACGATTTGACAATCCACCTGTCGAAGCCATTCCAGCCAACCGGCAATTTCAGCCGCATTGGAAATGGTAGCAGATAGAAGTAACAAACGTGTTCGAGCCGGGAGATAAATCATTACTTCTTCCCAGACTACACCACGATCCTCGTCTCCCAGGTAATGGGCTTCATCGAGAATGACTAGTTCGACCCCAAGGTCCTCTCCCCGATACATGGCATCGTAGAGCTGGTTGCGGAGGATTTCGGTGGTACCCACGATAATTGGTGCCTGATGATTCTCCTTGCGATCTCCGGTGAGAATCCCCACATTTTCTGCACCAAAGTGCTGGCTGAACTCGGTATACTTGGAATTGGACAGCGCTTTGAGGGGAGAGGCGTACCAGCTTCGCCCCTTGTTGGCCAGCAACTTCTCCATAGCCTTGAGGGCAATCCAGGTCTTGCCCGATCCGGTTGCGGCGGTAACGAGTACGTCACTCTTGTCGATAGCGAGCACGGCCTCTCGTTGGAAGGGGTCGGGAACAAAGGGGGCAGCTTTGGGGACGCCGATTCGCTCGAGCAATGGCTTGAGCTGGCGGGAGGCTTGAGGTCGAAATCGGGGCGGATGCTGTTGAATTCTACCCCTTTTCGGGCGGCCGCGTTTTGGAGTACGTCGGACTGATCTGGATCGATAAGTTATCTTTTTCATATATTTCTATTAAATTGAGATTACAATAAATTATATCTTTTTATTGAGAGTATACATTAATATTTCTTGTGCTCATTATTGACCGTGGAGGTGAGCCGCAGAGTGGGATTATCCAACAGTTGATCTAAACGAAACATGATTCCGCATTGAGACCAACAAACGGATTCCAGTTTGATCGCTTTTCCTTCTCTGCTATAGTGCTGAAACTGGTTATTCATGAGCTGAAAACGCTGCAGGAGCTGATCCTTATGGCTGGAATTAGCGACACCAGTGAACATCTTCACCTGGGGAGCTCCTTGGGTCTGGTGGCCATGCACGGGGGAGGCATCGAACCAGGTACTGAGGAGATAGCGCGTTTCGTAGCCTATCACAGCGGGGCCAGCCTCTACGTGTACGCTGGTCGGCTGCCCACGGGTAATCTTTCCTTGCACCGACCAAGCCACCGCATGAAACTTGAAGACCGTCCTCTTGTCATGCAATTCCTCAATCATGTCAATATGGCCATTTCGATCCATGGTCATGGTCGCAATGAGAGATGCGCCTATGTGGGCGGGTTGCACCAAGCCATGGTGCACCAATTCGTCGAAGTCGCCCAGGCAGCTCTTTGCCACTATGAGTGGATTTTTAATCCGGAGAGCATTCCCCCGGAAATAAGGGGCCAAAATCCTAATAATATAGTCAATCTCCCACCGGCTCAAGGAATGCAGCTAGAGTTACCCAGAGATCTCAGGCGGACCAAATCAACTCCTGACGGTAGAAAGCTCGAACCAGCCGGCGACGCTCTCGTCCTGAGTCGCCTGTTGGTAGGTTATATTAGCACGGTGATGTAGCAATGCTTTAGCATTGCTGGGCCTTACGCCAGCCAGCTTCTCGGAGTCCATTCTACGTTTCAGGTCTAAGAATTACAAGTAATGCCTTCAGTGGGGAGCACAGGATAGGTTTATTAGAGAATTAGAAAATTAGAAAATTAGTCAAAGAGGTCAGAGATTATCCTGTGGGAGCGGCTTTCAGCCGCGATCTTGCGCTTTGAAAGATTTCTACGATCTACAATGAGAACGGAGTAATGGAGATTACCAACCGGCGCATTTTGCAAGTTTGTCGATGGTTTCTGCTACTGGTCTGCCTCAGTGCAGGGGGATTCCTCTTATTGAGTGGTAAAAGTAAAGGTATTGGGATTTTTCTCCTGTTGGTCGGGCTTTGGTTTGTTTTGGATAATCCTTTGGAGAGCTTTGAGAATATGGGGGGGCCCTGTCCGTTTTGTGGTCATACAATACAAGGTCGTCGGCGAGCCAGTTTTCACTGTCCAGCATGTGATGAAACCGTCTATCATCCAGATTCGAAAATTAGCAGCGGACATGGGGAAGGCGCTTCCCAAAGTGGGCCGGAGATTATAGAGCCAGGCGACACCCTTGATCTACACACCTTTTCACCCAAGGATGTCTCCTCGCTTCTAGACGAGTTCATCCACCTGTCTCAGCAGGCTAAGATTAACCTCGTCAATATCATCCACGGGAAAGGTACCGGCACCCTCCGCCGTCATGTACGGAGTTTTTTGGCACGCGATCAACGTGTAGTTTCCTTTTATGATGCTCCTCGGAAATCTGGCGGCTGGGGAGCCACGGTGGCGGAGTTGAAGCCATATCAGAGCGAAAATGACGGGGACGCCTAATCTAGAGCGATTTTAAGGCAAAGCAATCAAAAATTATGAAATCCGAAATCCGAAGCACGAAGCACGAAACAAATCCGAAATTCAAATTTTCTAATGTTCAAAACGAGTCAGTGTTTTGGTCATTTCGATTTTGGTCATTAGAATTTGTTTCGGATTTCGATATTCGGATTTCGAATTTCTTTGCGAGAATTAGAATGATCTGCAAACAAATACTTGACGCCCTTGATTGGCGGGTTGTAGACTACAAGTAACTCCCATGGGCTCTCCGGCTGCGGTCGCATATACCTGGCGGCCGCAAGCGTTGGCTATCGCTTCCCTTCGCAAGTAGGTTATTAGCAACGAAAGCGAGTTCTGTGGGTGGAGCTGGTTCAGTTCGTGGGAGTTTTCCAGCGGGGCTTAGGCCCCGCTTTTTTTGGTGTGGATCTAGTCGATTCGTCAAATCGCTTAAATCGTAGAAATCGTCTATCACAGAGGTCAGAAGTCGGAGATCAGAGATCAGCTTTGCCCTGACCTCTGACGTCTGATCTCTGACCTCATGATTTCTGCCTGCTGCCCGCTGCCTTCTGCCCTAGGACCGGCGTCGCTTCTTATCACGTCTTTCCTTGGTTCTCTGGCGTTTTTGCTCTTTCTCCCGTTTTCTCCGCTGCCTTCTCATTGGGTCAGGGTCCCTTTCGGGATCCAGCAAAAAAGAGCCAGTCA
>Ga0210128_1000022_pt1 | contig 19914 bp, 37 predicted proteins | sample Tolay_CordB_D2_FD_185579 | JGI IMG/M metagenome (GOLD analysis project Ga0210128, IMG submission 185579) | Wetland microbial communities from the San Francisco Bay, California, USA, that impact long-term carbon sequestration - Tolay_CordB_D2... | ecosystem: Environmental > Aquatic > Marine >... | reverse complement strand
CTGTTGTTTAACTGTAGTTTATTATTCATTCAGTGCGCCATTCAGTGCGCGGTTTAGCGGCGAATTCATTTTGAATTCCCGATTGAGAGGCAGAAACACTGGGGCTCGTTATCTAAACAGCACGCGCACTTTTAGCTGACGCAATCCATGCATTTTTAATGCGCTCTCTTTGCGCATCCCACAATGGTAAATCATCGCCATTAATTGATTTCCAGTCCACGACGCGGCAATAATTGGTGTATGCAATTCTGCCTAAATCATCATCTGATAATTCATGCTTTTCATTATTCCACCGCTGTGCTAATGACGGTAATTCGAGCGAGTCCTTTTGCGACAGGAAATCGCTCATCATTCTTTCCCATTGCGCCTTATGCTCGGGGCACAATCTCAGGAATCCATCCTGCCCATTACTTTGCCGGTACAGTAATGCACTACAATCCATTAGGACGGGAGTAAGTGTGATGCGTCCACAAACGTCACAGATAATGCGCATAAATGATTCATTCATCATTACACCTTATTCTTTATCCATGCGAGTACACCGAAGTAATCGAGTACAATTACAATTGACGTTGATACTGCCGCGACGACGATTATGTTTAACGCACCGACATTGTTTTGTTTCATTGAATATGCCCGTCTACTATTTCTTTTGAATTTAATTCGTCTTCGTGCACAGCGGGCACTGCCTTTGCAACAGTTTGCATATCTTCCGCGAGATCATTTGCTTTACCGTCCGAATGTGCCGCTTTAATTATTGCGACAATACTTGCGGACGTTCCTGTAACGAAACTGGTTAATGCAATAATTAGCGCGGCCCCACCTTGCGCGTCCATTATTCCACTTCCGTGATAATTGCTTTATCGTTACCAATTGGTTTTTCGACAGCGGCTTTCATTATTGTCTCATTGCGAATATCTTTGAATACACCGACTGCCATTCCGATGCCCCAACCAATTAGTACACCGGCAATTGAAATTCGTACGTATGTCATCCCGTACTCACCGAACCGCTACCTTGAATGGTGAATGTACCTGCGACAGTTGGTGCTGTTAATCCGGCGAGTAATTCTTTGATTGCTGTAATGTCATTTTGTATTGCGGTAAGATCGGATTTCATTGCAACTTTCTTGAAAAGGTTTTCGAGGTTATTCGGGTGAGTATCGCCACTCGGCGGATTCGGGTCGTCGCCGCGCATAATTAGCCCGGCTCTATCGTATGCGCCTTGCAGCAATTTCAATTCTTCGGGCGTTAGCATTTCGTCGTTACCTCCAATTGAATCTGCGAATACGTCGTAATCGAATCCTCCCTGATCTCCGCCGTATTGCACTCCTATCTTTCCCGTAGGAATAGATGATGGTTTGGTATTCGTCCATTCTGCAATCCAGTTGCCGCCTTGCCGTTTTACCGTGTAAACAAAGGCTTTCATATATCCGCCAGTGTGCATTACTTGTTTCCATGCGGTAATGCACGCTTTCGCGCCGGTAGGGTCGCGGTCGTAAATGGCTGGTTCAATGTCATAAAATACAGGATCGTTTTTGCTGTAACCGTAATACGGCAAGCGTGCAATCATTTCGATTGCATCGCTGTGACCTAATGCGGCTGTAAGGGTTCCTGTTTTATTCAATGCTGTCCAAATGGCCCACCATTTACGGCCAGATTCTCGTACTTTTGCAACTTCGTCCGCTGTCCAAATGTGTGCGGTATGGCCGCCTGCATATCCACAAACTACTTTGGCCCATGATGGATATGTGTCATGCGGGAAAGCGGTATCCACGGCGTCAATCATTTATAACTCCCGTTGAATGCTGATATAGGATTGCGCGTCCAGTGTTTGATTACCGCCGGACGTTTGTAACGCCGTTGCTTGTATCGTGTCGCCAGCGAACAAGTATTTGCGTCCGCCGGTAGTGAGATGTTGCGTACCGGGTAACGCACCTTCGTCTATTTCCCACATACGGGCACCGTTGACCGCCAATCGCAGTAATGCTCGATTCGCGGCAGAACCTATATTCCCAGCAGTAGCGGATACCGTATAAATGCTATCGATGGGAGCAGTCCAAAGATTCCCAATCCATCCGCTACCATAATCGGACAGTATTTTATTTGTTGCCGTGGGAGTAAGCGTCGCGGTGACGCCACTTGTGAGAACGATTCCCGATAGACTCATTTCTTCGTAATAATACAAGCCCGCTTCGCCTGCATTAATACGCAAAGAGCCGTTAATGAAAATTGGATTGGCACTGCCATTGTTAAACAATTCAATTGCAGCAGCAGCGCTGAAAGCGGCTCCGCCCGAAAAAATTCGTACCGATCCGGCTTTGCCAGTGCTAGCACCGTACAAATTTATTTGTGTAGATCCATCGGCGGTTCCATCGCCAGGACCGATAAGGCTAAGTGTGCCACCTAATTGGGTTAATTGTGCAATATGATTTGTGCCGTCATTCGGCGGAAAGGATATTCCTAATTCATAATGGTTACCGAATTGATCCTGACCGCCGACAGTGGCTATCGCCACAATTAGATTACCGAATGCGGGAGTACCGGGACCATAAACTAGTAATGCGGTTCCGACGCCACCGGACAGAACTAGTTGCGACAGCAGTAAAATGTTTCCTGCGGTAATGGGATTAGGAAAACCGCCGCCGCCGCCAGTATCGACAGCTTCCGCGATAAGCTGTCGAACTTGTTCGATTTCATCTGTGCTAAGAGTCATTGACGTCCTGTCTCAACAGTGCCAGCAATAGTTAATGTGGCTATAGCGCCAGGATCGCCGCCAGTCCACACCGCGAAAATTCGTTGTCCATTCGTCAATGGTCTGCCATTGACATTACTTGTCGAAGCTAATGCGCCGGTATAAGTACCGTCGATAAAGAACGGGTCTAGCGGTGCGCCGCCCATATATATTTTGCATTGCGGAATCAGAATTGCGCCAGGGATCAGAATGGACGCTGTGCGTAAACGCCACCGCTGCCCAACTTGCGGCCCGAGACTTACTGTTCCATTACCGGAACCATTCAACGTCACGGACGCATTTGTGGATAGCGGATAACTGTTCATTTAACACGGCGAATTCTCAGTATTTCACCTGGCGGTGTATGCGATTCAATCCCGGTAATAGCTGTCGGCTGCCCCGTCGTGTACGCATTAACCATATGCTCATTATCAGTAACAATACCGATATGAGTAAGCCAACAAGCAAGATCACCTGCGGCAGCTTGATTACGCGGAATAGTATCTGCGCCCGACCAGACGTAATACTGTGCTGCAACTGGTCCGTGCCAACTGCCAGTGAAATTCTTGATACCGCCAGGCAGCGATTTAGCAAGATCATGCCCAAGAACATAATTAACGAAACCGCTGCAATCCCAGCCGTTAGGATTTCCGCCGCCGAATTTGTACGGTACTCCAACGTACTGCACAGCGTCTGATGCAATATCGCCGTTCGGACCCGTTCCTGTCGAAACGGAATCGCCGCTAGATGTACCTACAGCGCCAGTCAATAACGCTGGATTTTTACCCGCGACAAGACTACGCACAGCGGCAGACACGTTAATGCCTTTCACTGCGCTATAGACCAGTAATCCGCCAGCAACGAATACGCCGACAGCAAGCCCGTTAGTGCCTTTGGGCATTAGCTACCGTACCGCGTAAGACCCTGCCTTGGAACGCGCCGAGTCTCGCGCGGCTTTCCGCTATTCTTGCTGAAGAAATCGCCGCCAGAATTGCCGTTCTTTCCGTCGTCGGGCTCTGCCCAAGCTGACGTTTGCGTGAAACCCATTCTTGCCATTGACGAACTAATGAAATTCTCGCGGTCGTCGTCGTCGTCCAAATTCAATTCATCCGCGATTTCTGCGAGACGGGCCAGAGCATCGTCTACCTTGCCCATTAGTCAATCCTTTCAGCTAGTGACGTTGGCAATTTGCCAATACTTCGTATCCGCGCTAGTCGCAAGGTGCGACCAAAATGCAGCTTCTCGCTTTGCGATTCTCGCCGTCGTCCGGCATATTTGCATCCGAACAATTTTCGCACTGTCGTTAGAATTAACCAATTTCCAAAGGATAACGCCAGATGCCACAATGGCAAGAATGTCGCTAGCAAGCACCAGGGATTCATGCGTTTTCCTGGCATCCATTCATTCGTACCTTTCGTCAAGCACACTAACGCTAATAGTGTGCGTCGGCGGGGCAGTGCCAGGACCGATATACAGCGCGGACGACGATTCAATAACTCGCACTTCGCCATTCCACAACTTATATCCTCTATTGTTGCTTACCTGTTCCGCCGATCCAACCAACACATATTCTGACACTTCAGCGGCAGCAAGCGGACGTGAACTGATAACCGCACGATGCCGCTTCGGTGCTTGCGGAAGCAACCGTTGTACGGGTATAACGTCCGCTGCGTTCAGCGTTTCCACTGTATGCGTCGAACGAAATTTCGGCGTACGTTGCTGCTCTGTCCCGACTACCATTACCGGAATTGGCGTAATCTTTTCCGGCGCATCGGTCGGCGCTTCGGTATTCCCAGCGTCAAAATGAACGGCTGCGGTCATTGTCAAATCCTCCGTAATGTTTTAGCGGGTGCGCCTTTTAACGCTGCGTTGAATGCCACGCCGAGCAGAATTACACCAACAACTAATTCACCTAAACGAACAGGGTTGCCAAGAAAACCTAGTAATGATTGCAACGATCCTAACGGATTAGGTAACGGTCCTAATCCTGCTTCCGCGCGTCCGGGGTCTTCGTTAGGTAATGTTTCCACACTGCCTAATACCCATTGCGCGTAAAGCACTTGAATGTTTGCCGCTTCGGAAACGGCAGTTGCATTTGCTGCTATTAAACCCTGCTGTCTAAGCGTTGGAATACGTCCAGGGAAACCAGCGCCGTCGACACCATATGCATTACGTAAATGATCCTGTACGAAATTAATTGACAGTCCGGTTGAACTTTTAGTGCCACGCGGTCGCGCCAGAATTGCACGAATCTCGCCGCGAATAGCGGCATCGCTAAGAGATTGTGTATCTGGCGACGGCATTTCGTTACATCGCTTCCGCGTATGTTGGCAGCGCTGTTACTGCTGCATTTGCTTCTGCGTCGTACTTGCCGGACGTTGGATTAATGGCGTTCGAATGCTTAACCATAAGATCCAAACCGACCAGCATTGCGCCGCCGAGAATCCACGGCGTTAGATCCCGTGAAATCAGAGATACGCCGAGCACCAAAACAGTCGCTTGAATTGCCGCTGTGCGCCGTTCCTTTTCTACCGTGTCGTCGTGTGACGGGGCTGTGCGAATGTCTGACAGATTCGGGACACTGTGCGTGTAAATTGCCACGACACCTAGTGCTGTGATTCCAGCGACTACGACAGCGCTGTCAGGTTGCAATCTCGACAGAGGCATTTCTTGTTCCTTCCCTTATCCTGCTTTGACTACGTGAGTTTGAATTGCTGCGTTAGCAGGGAACCTGCCGCCGTGTGCAACGTAGTACGGCATGTATTTTGCATTACGCGGGTCTGCGCCAGTGGCGCGCAATGCAACTTCGGTACGCACAGTGGATACGACGCTTGCGTCAGAGAAACGCTGCACTAAATGCCGTCCGCTTTCTGCCGCACCGATCTTGTGCAATTCCACCGCGTAATGATATTTGCCTGTAGGTGACGGCGGATTAGTTTGATTGGCAGGCGCAAGTATAGGAACTGTTGTAATTCCTGGCGGTAATCCCTCCGCCGCTATTGCCTGCGTTACTGCTGTATATTCTGCCTGTGACAAGCGGTTAGGGCCATAAAGCCAATTCGCTACGCCAGACAAAAACATGGTTGTATCAATTCCCTGTTGTGACAGGTAAGCGAGTGCTTGCTGTGTCCATGCTTGTGTCGTGCTAGGCGCAATAATGCCAGGCGGATTCGCGCCCGGTGTAATAAACGTGCCTGTACTCGGGTCGTAATATCCGTATGCAGACGGTGTGCCAGCACCGAAACCAGTTGTATCGAATGGCTGCGTACTGGTATCAACTGCCCCGGTATCCGTTGGGGCAGTAGCAGTATTTCTTTTGTACACGTAATACACCACACCGACAGCCGCAGTTCCGCCGATAATCCATGCAATTAGCGGAACTTTCTTACCGCCGACTTTTGGACGAGGAATTGGTTCACTCATAACTAACCATCCAACTTCCCGTATCCATATAGCCCGACGTCGTTCCTACCAGTTCGGTTCCTTGGAAGGGATCAGCGGGCGCGACACGCTGAAATGGCACCCTACCTATTTCTGCATTCGGTTCCATTTTCGCAGGGTCGTCTGTGCCTGCGTTCCGCTCCCAGAATGGACGCACCATGAACGCTTGCTGCGCAGGGAACATTGCTGAAAGTCTATCTGGCGAACCGATAAGAGTTTTCAATTTCTCGCCGATAATGCGCGACGGAATTCCAGCTGTGAATTTAGATGCGCGTCCCGTAGTTTGCGACGGGCCACGCAATTTATCCCGCTGCGTCATGGACGTTTGCATTACATACTGCGAAGAATCCGACGGTTTCGCATCGGTAATTTCGGTGGTCTCTTTATTCCGCCACCCGTCCAACGCTTCCCGAATGAAATTCTTTTTGGAAACTTCGGTAACTTCCGCACCATGATCTCGCGAGCGGATAGCGTCACCATTCGATTCCCACCCTGGGAAATCGGCGTGTTGCCGTTGCTGCATTCCGGGCTGTCCAAGATTTGGACGGTCGGCAGTTCCTGTCTGGACGCCATACCCCCAAATAGAATCACTCGGGCCGTCGCTTTCGTACGTCGTATACGGCGCATTCAAATCGACGATTCCCATATCAACGGGCGGTGTTGCTTCGGAATCTGGCGCGATGTTCCTACCCTCGCCGCTACGTTGCGCGTGAACAGGATTCCAACCCGTACCCCAAATACGCGCGCCAGCTTGGATACTGGTTTGCTCTTTCCAATTTCCAGTGATCGGCATTTGTCACCAGTTCCTATCGCCTTTTTCGGCGACCCATCCCGTATTCCCTGCTTGCTTTCCAACGGTAATTGCACGCTGGTATTTATACAGGAAATAGACAGAGACAAGTCCGGTACCAATCAACGGCCACCACGCTTTAACGAGAATTGATGCGCCGGTGCCCATCACGGCGTTAATCGCGGCTGCTTCGATTGCAGTTTTCCATGCGCTACCAGCGCGTTTCTCATCTGCACCGAAATTCTCTACAGTCCACGGCGACGACATTAGACCGGAATAAACTTCAAAACCGCCGTATACAACAGCGGCACCAGTCGCCATACTAGTAGCGGCGACGGGAAGTTTTCCGATAAGGTCCACGCGCTTATCCCTTAATTGCCGTGCCGAGCAAACCTTGCGCCGCTGCGCCGCTTGTCTTAATAACGTTCGCGGTATTACGGCCCGGCAGTACCAACGCAGTGATGACACCGATTGTCACTACGCCAGCAATGAAAATCTCTATTGTCTTACTCATTTTCTATCCTCTCATTTCGGGATTGCTTTTGTGCCTTTGTTGACGCCACCCGCGAGTAATGCCAAATTCTGCAATGGCGCGCGACCGTGATGCACTGGTGTAACGAGCACAGTAATTAGCATGATCCACGAAAGCCCAACTGCTGCACGTTCATTTAATCGCTCGATACCTGAAAAGATTAGCGCAACTGCCAGCGTTGCAACAGGAATACGAAAATTCGGCGTGGCTGTTCCGCCTTGCGGCTGCACGGTTTTCTCGATCCAATCATTTGCGAACGAAATTCCGCCTGCCGCTAAAACAATTCCAGTGGACTTAGCCATTAGTACCATCCTGCCGATTCTTCGTGCGCCCACGCCGTAATAGGGTCGCCGTAACGTTCTTTAATGTATTTCAACCCCCACGAAATTTGTACTGCTGCATTTGACCCGCCGCGTTCTTGTCCAGCAAACGGCAATTTAGACTCTGGCAGTGCCTGCGGAATTCCATACGCGCCACTGGGATTCTTTGCTGTAGCGCGCCAGCCGCTTTCTCGCGTCCAAAGTTTATCTAGCGCCGTCCATTGCGCGCCGAAAGCCCAACCATACGTTCCGGCCATTAGCTTACCTAGCGCTTTATTCGATCCACTTGCAATTGTCGCACCACTGCCGCTAGCGCTATCGGGGGGTTCCGTTGTTACGGGTCCAGCACTAGCGACAGTGGGCGCTTGTCCGGTAACAGCGAATGAACGAATCGTGTTACCGATGCTCGTATTTTTGACAGCGGTATATACCAGCAAACTACCAGCTAATGCGCCAGCAATTGCTACGCCAGAAATACCGCTATCGCTTGGCATTACTTAACTCGCCGGGGCTGCTTTCTTTGCAGAGAATTTCTGCATTGCCCAAGGCACAACAACTGCACCGACTGCAACGCCGATCCAGAAATTGCCAGACTTGACTACACGCATTTTCATTACCTCCGTTTACTTGCCGTACTGGTCGCGGATTTGATCCCGCGAAAGCCCGGACAGTTCGTCTTCCGTTGCACCATTAGCAAGCGCAAAGGAACGCCAATCGGCTTCCGACGCATTCCGCTTCGGCTGTTCGGCGGAATCTGCTTCGTCGTACTCGACTACAGCGTCAGGCTTCGGATGCTCATTGAGAAATTCCGATCCCGGTGCGTTCACATGCGGACGCGGGTAATTCAATTCGAGGTGACGCTCTGCGTCTTCGTTTGTTCCCTCGAATACGACGCGTCCGTGACTGTCGCGGACCTTAGCCATTTACGCTGCCCTTCTTGACGCTGCGCCGCCACCGCGAGCAACGTAATTGACGATTTCGTACAGGTTCCCTGCGCCGCCGATGTTGCCGTTAAAAATCATGTTCGATCCTGGCGACGTCGGAAGATATGTCCGGCGAGTTTCGCCGCCCGGACGATGCAGGAAGAAATCTTGCGCATATGGCTGCGCATAGACGCCGTTTTCCTTACCAGGGACGGTGACAGTTCCCGCGATATTCCGCGTATCCGCCGCGCCGTTCGTGTGACCGTATTCCTTTGACATCATGGTCTGCCAAAGAATTTTGTTGATGTTGGACAGAATGTTGTTTGCTTCGTACCGCAACGCAATAAGCGGGTCCGGCCAGTTCGTTTCGCCGTTTGCGCGCGAGCCCGTTGCATCCCGCAGCAAGAAAAGCTGGTTGCGGAAATCGTAGCCAAGCCCCGTAGGCATCGGCTGATTGATGACGCCAGCACCGGCCACGGCGTAACTACCCTGCGTCCAGTATTGCGTCGTACCGTTCGCTACGGGCTCGGGGCTGACGGGATTTCCGCGCGAGTCGGTCGCGCGTGGCTGCCAGTAGAAATCCTGCGTACCGCGTACGCGCACGGAGAGTGCGCCAGTTGGTGATGTGAAAATCGTCGTCGTCGGGTTAAAGCTGAATTTCAGCGTAAGTGACGCTGTGTTGTTCACCGATGCAATGTCGCCGACAGGGTCGCGGTCGACCAATTCCATCGGAATGTAAAGCATGAAAGTAAAGTTGTTCGTGGACACCGTGCCGGAATACGCGAACGTAGAAACCGTGAACGGGTCGTCTACGAAATAGTAACCGCCGTATTTGTTTGTGAGCGCGGCTGTGTATCCGTCGAATGGGCCGAAAATTGCTTCGTTGTTCACATCATCCAATTCGATATTGGAAATGATGCTAACTGGCCCGTCGGCGGTAACTGTTCCTGCCGTGAGACCAGTGCCAGTGAATAGAACGAAAAGACCGCGCAACCACCCTGTAGCCTGCAATGCCCAAGGGACACCGTTTACTGCGGCTGCTGTAAGGTACGTTTGGTCGTAATCGTTTCCTTCCCACACTTCTTGTGTGCCAGAAAGGAATGGTGCGAGTGCCTGTTGCTTTCCTTGCGGACGCGCCGCCGTGCTCTGATTCGCCACTGTAAAACTCTTTTCTTTACCTCCAATTATTTGACAGAATCAGGCATCATTTAATCAGTGGAAACGATGTAATACTCAGGACCAGCGCGCCTAATGTAGAGCGCTTCGCTTACTGTCTGCCCGTTCGCCGCCCGTTTCATTTTTAAGTTTTCGACAAGGTATCTAATCGCTCGCGGATCGGTCCCTCCGAATTCAGAATAACGCTGGACGTTAGACATATCAGGATCGGCGAAAAGGAAAACGTGATCTGGCGCGTCGTAAGAATGATAAGAAACATTCCGACCGCGCTGCAATAGCATCCATTGCGAACAGATAGGCGCACCACGCATTAAGGATGCTTCGTATTCCTTTTTTAATCCCATATCGACGTAAACGTGGTGCGCTTCGTCGATTACCAGGATTACAGGCTTGCGTGATGCATAGCACCACATAATTGCTTTACGGAATTGTGTTTCTAAATTCTTGGCATCTTCGTCAAGATTGCGCATTCCTTGGAATGGACGCAAAACCCAACCATTACGGTTACGGTCCCGATAGGAATACAGCGGCGGCCATTCTTCGACTACGCGCAAATTTAATTTCTTGGGTACGATATTTTCCATTGTCATATCGCGTCCGGGCGGCTTGCCTGCGAGTACGACGCATTTACGCTCTGGATTCGCAGAGACCGTTAGCAAGTCTGTTGCGAGTGTGGTTTTACCTTTTTGTTTCGGTCCAATAAATAGAACGTGATGCCCGGACGCGTAGTTGTCTTGCCATATCTTCCGCAAATCCTTGCGGGAGATAACGTCAACGCGCGTCAATTCTGTCATTCGCCCACAAGCCTAATGCCATGATATTTCAGCAACTTAGCTTGCACGTCGGGGTCAGAGAAAATGCCGTGTGTTAATCTCGGCGGATCTTGTGTCGCCGAACGCAAACGGCCTAGTTTGATATTGAATCGCAAACCGATTGTGCGCTTAGTAAATGGAATGCGAAGCGATCGCTTCGGCGGAGTTTCTGCTACAGGTTCGTGATTACGCAGAATCTGCAATGCCAATACGCCAGCCGCTGCCACAAATGCAATTGTGGGATTACTAACGCCGCCGTCAAGGAATTCGACAGCTTTGCGAAAATTCTTATTTGTCGCTGCAAGATCGCCGCCTTTTTCGGCAACGTCTTGACCGAATTTGATAATTGCGGCTGCATCTGGGGCTGTCTCTGGGTTATGAATTGCAATATGCATCCATGCGAAAAGAGACTTCTTGATTTTCTTTTCGTACGTTACCGCGCCGCGTGGACGTGGCGGAGCTTTCAGGAAATCGGCGTCTTTGTCGTCGTCGTCCGTGACAAGAAAACTGGTTGGGCCGCTGTCATCTGCACTAGGACTGTCTGGCGGTATATCTTTACCGCCGCGCTGTTCGTCGTCTTCCAGATATTCGACTCGCGCGCCGTCCAGATAAGATGTTTCCGCAGCGGTCATATTCCCAGAATCCTTTTGTAATTGTCGCGCAATTGCGCGGTCATTATGACATCGCGGCCGCCTGCCACGTCGTCCGGATCGGGCATCCGGAATCCTTTGCTGTATAAATCGCGGTTGTATTTCAGGAACACAGCACACTCGCGCGGATTCGCGCCCGACGCTAACCCAACAAATCGAATGTATGCGCAATGAAATTCGTTTGCCTGGTGTCGCACGGCGTCTCTTTTGGTGTCGTACATTACGCCGTCCGACGTACCATCCTGCAAGCGAAATGCCATCCATTTACGCTTGATTTCCCACCAGCCAAAATCATGCAATTTCTGATTAAGGCTGTCGGACACTCGCTTGCCTGCTTCGACTAATTCGTATGTTAACTGCCGTGAGTAAGGCACACCGAATGCAGAAAGGTCAACGTGAGATTTCTTTTCAATGTCTTTTAATTGCTCGATAATCGAGCCGAAATCGTCGTTAGTCATGCGGCATACTCTGCCCGCGCATTTTTGCGATTAGCGCGATAACGGCGCATTCTTTTTGCTTGCGCTGCGCGGCAGATATGACAGCGGCATTTACCGCTACGGTAGGCGTACCATCCGTGCGACCATGATTGCGATTCGTCAGTAATAACTCTCTCGGCGTCAAGAGACTTTGTCTTGACGTCAAGGGATCTATGTTGACCTTGCCCGGTGTGTGCTACGCTGGCAGCGGATGACGGCGCGAGGAACGACCCTCGCGCGCGCCCGGCCATAGCTAGGAGTGTACTCCGTGACTGACACCAGTACCAACAATGTCCCCGCCCGTACGTCGAATACCGATGCCGAACCATTTCGGCAATTGGTGAGTGAATTGGAAACCGTAGCGCAATTGGACACTGCCGCTACGGATTCTTTCGAATTCGCTGCGGCTGCTGTCAATCGTATTGCTTCGGCGACGACGATTGACGAATTGTTCGACGCTGCGGAAAAGTCCGGCGAAGGTCTCCCGTCAATGGGAGACGGAAACTGGCGTCACCTGGGCGATCCGATCAATGTGCAAGATATTCGGTTCCGCAAGAGTGACGAGAAATACCGCGAGCACGGGCTTGGCACAATGGCAATCGTGGATTACACCACGGACGACGGCGAAGGATTCGTTATCGGCGTCGGAGCCCCGAACATCGTTTCAGCGTTGCGTCGTTTTCAGACGCTCGGCGCATTCGGTGAGGGAAAGTCGCTGCGGTTGCGGGTCCGCAGCAAGAGCACCGGAAACGGGGAAATGCTTTACCTGACGCGCCCGTAAAGAAATAAGGTATGGCGCGGAAAGCGCCGTGGTGGCGCCGGTTAGCGGAAGTTGTAACCGATGTACTGCAAGATATCAGCGACACGCTAACCGGCACTACTAGGCCACCACAGCCACGGCAACCGCCACCACGGCCACCTAGTCAACCAGCGCAGCGCAGACAGGAACCGCCGCCTTACCGTCCGGTAGATAAACCAATATCGTCTGAATCCAGTTACGAGGATTTAGAACGTGCTGCCTTAAACCGTATTGATTCGTTTAGATTGCAAGATTTGCCGGACAGAGTTTCGGTCGATAGATACGGAAAGACGCACGTGCATCCCGCAGAATATAACCGCGAACGTGTTTGGGGTCGGGTCCAAGAATTGCCGAAGATTATGCTACAGGATATAGCCGGAATGAACCGTGAGGAATTTCGGTCCTGGTGCATTCTTAACGGATTCTTTTATCACTAAGGAGAGAAAATGGGAAGTACGGAAAGCGCACAAGAAATCTCGAATGATATTCGGGATTCATTCGCATACCATCTTGACAATATTCAGGATGGGGTCGAAGCCGCGCGGTCGGCAATGGGAATCGACAGTCTTTCTGATTTCGACGCGGCAATGGAACGGGTCGCAAAGAATGTCGAAGAAATGTGGACGCATCGCATTCGTGATTTCGACGACGGAGTAACGGCACCAGGAAATCACGCAACAATCGTTCTGGAATTTTCCAGACTGTAATTCTCTCTGAAATAAACCGGACTCGCCTGCCCGTATGACAACAGGGACGGGCAGGCAGTCCGGTACCAAAAGAAAGGAACTAATCATGCGACGAATTAAAGCAGTAGAGCCCGAATATCTACGCTGTGAACGTTGCGGCCATTACGTGCAACTAGGTGATTGGCAAACGCATCCATATACGTGTCGAGTCGCTAAGAAATGACTAGCGCTCTGTTGGAATCTTTGACAGCGGAGGATTCTGGCGAGGTTTATTTCCAAGGGCATAATGCGCGGCGAAACGCTCGCGCGGCGCAGCATGAATTACAGTTTATCGGTGTGGACGGGGAAGGGATTTCTTACCCTGATCCGTCCGGTGCCACATACGAAGCGGCAGTATTAATAGATTTCGCACCGGGCATTATTTTAGAAGAAACAGAAACACGCCCGGTAATGCTGCATAAATATGTACTGCTTTCCGTCGGCGATAAATCATTCCACCGCGACGGCGAAGAAATTACATTCGACGATGTTCTGTCGTTTCTGTGGGAATGCTTTCTGGAGAATCCTGACGCGGTTTTCGTTGGTTATTTTCTCTCGTACGATTTCACGCAATGGTTTAAGAATCTTCCCGAATCTACGGCGCGTCTATTGCTATCGGACGAAGGTGCAAAATCGCGGGTCCGTAAAGTGGGGAAGAATCCTAAACCGATTCCTGTGCGGTATAAAGAATGGTGGATTGACATTCATGCGGGCAAGCGATTCCGTATGCGCCACCGTGACACACCAGGGAAATGGTTATACGTGAATGATGCCGGACCATTCTTTCAGTCATCATTTCTCGCGGCAATTGATCCCGCACGGTGGCCGATTCCTATTTGCACTGATCATGAATTCGAGATTATTTTAGCGGGTAAGCGTCGCCGTAATGATGCTGAATTTGACGCTGAAATGATTCTCTATAACCAAACAGAGAATATCGTTTTAGGCCGCGTCATGGAACAGCTAAATTCAGGCTTCGTTTCTATGGGCGTAAAACTAAATAAAGATCAATGGTATGGTCCGGGGCAGGCGGCACAGAAATGGCTGCATATGATTAAAGCTCCGCAACGTAGAGATTTAGTCGATTGGGTTCCCGAACGCGTTTTACAATTAGGATTGGAGAGTTATTATGGCGGATGGTTCGAAATCCCGGCGCACGGATTTATTTTTGGAGAATCATTCGAGTACGACAGAAACTCTGCCTATCCTTACGAGATTGCTAGACTCCCTTGTCTGCAATGCGGACAGTGGCAGCGAGTACAAAATCCGCCCAGCGCTAGCGGGATACTCTGTCTCGTTGACGCTACAGTCCGACAACGTAGAAATTCACCTGCACGGTTGGGCTCCATGCCGTATAGAACAAAACAGGGATTAATTCTCCGTCCAAGAAATACTCGCGGCGTTTATTGGTGGCACGAAATCCAAGCGACGAAAGACGCGGGATGCATTGACAAAATAGAAATACACGAAGCGTGGATTTACGAAACATCATGCAGTCATAAACCATTTGCAGCAATTGCAAAACTCTACGAACAGAGGCAATCCAGTGGCAAAAATACACCTATGGGGCTCGCACTCAAATTGGTTTACAATTCAGCTTATGGGAAATTGGCGCAGTCAGTTGGTGATCCTAGATTTGCAAATCCCATTTACGCATCACTCATTACAAGCGGGTGCCGCACAGAGATTTGGAAAGCCATTGCCACTCACCCTAACGGAGTCAATAGCGTCACGATGGTCGCAACAGATGGCGTATTCTTTACAAGCCCGCATCCCTTTTTACAATTGTCAGATAAGTTGGGAGATTGGAGCGTCGCCAAAAAATCCAATCTTTGCCAAATGATGCCGGGGCTTTATTGGGATGACGCGGCGCGCGAATCGGAACACGGCAAGGTACGTTCGCGCGGTATCGCTGCAGGAGATTTACGCAACGTGATTAAATACCTTGACATGCAATGGCGAACGTTTAGCGAGAAACAACAGCAAGGATTAACTAGCAGCAGAACTGCTAGAAAAATGGCGAAAGTCTGGCGCGACGGTGGACAAGATAAAAAAGCAGCTAAAGCAATTGCACAGTATCTCGTTAAAGATAAATGGCCCACCGTCACTGTCCCTATTCGTTTCGGCATGACGTCCGCAAAGCTAGCATTACATCGGCGTAGTTGGAGGACAGCAGGCGCGTTGAATAGCAATTCTCGCATTATCTCGGGTAACCCGTGGACGAAGCGCAATCCTGCTAGTCGATATTTAGACGAAAATGGTATTTGCTGGACAGAACCATATACGGAAGGGTCGGACGGGATTCGTTCGACGCCGTATGACAAGCGGTTTGGTTTGGATTTGAAAGCGAGGCTAATTGAAGATGACGTCATTACTGCTGACGGAACTATCGACGACGAACTATACGAATGGGTAAAGGATTCCGATGGGCAATAGCTTAAACAAATTACGACGCGACCTAGTGCGAGAATTACTAGACAAGGGTTGGACTATGGTGCGACCGGGACGAACAAACGCGCATTTGAAAATGCGTTCGCCTGGCGGTCGTTTAATTGTTATGGCGCATTCGTCAACCAGTGTTCGCGGTTTTCGAAATCTACAAAGTCACGTCCGACAAATCGAAAGGGAAGAATCACAGTGAATACAAATTTACAGATTGATTTTATCGACACGATTCCGAAGCGTCCCGACCGCACACCACGGCATCCACGTACAAAAAATGTGCCTATATCAATTCTGCCGTCCGGTAGCCATACTGGCGGTAATTGTGATTCGTGCGGTAAGAATTTGGCCTATTGGCTGGATTACAAATTGTGCGATAACTGCGTAAGCATTCGTCCGGGCGCGGTGACGCGAAATATCGCATGACGTACAGTCGATTACTATGGACGCTCGAATTGGAATGCGGGCATCATATACAAGTTGACCGAGCGGACGGCGAGATGTTTTGCCGTCGCTGTTTCAAAGAAACGACGATAAGAAAGAAGCGACCGATATGGTATATCCGTTGTTTAGGCTGTCGGTATTCCCGCTCTTTTGGTGCGTCGCCGCTCGCGCCACATCGCGCGGCAGATGCGCACCAGAAAAAGAAGCCGACGCATCGGATGCAAATTTGGGAAGCGGACCAGCTACGGGAGGTGCGCGTACCGCAGACGATGCTGCGCCCGTTGCCGCTGCCGCTCGATCCACCGTTCTAGAAAAACTGGCAGGAACCTGCCAGCGCGACTCGCCGTATCGGTTTGGTTCTGGCGCGGTACGGCTGCTAGGATCGAACTAGTTCGAACCTACCGACCCGAAGGAGCACGAAAATGCTAGATCAGGCGAACAACGTTCACTCAGCATCTTGCTTCGCTGCCGCTCTCATCTGTGCGGTTGAAAACGTCCGCGATGCCGCCCTAGATGCGGTTCACTCACAGTTCGCACCGATCTCTCCCGAATCCGCTGCGGGCGACGTCATCAACACCGACTACCGCGCCGTTGCCCAGGGTTACCTGGACGACGGCATCACCAACTGCCGCTGCGAAAACTGAGAACAGGGAGTTACGGAAAATGACGAACTTTGGACCCGCGCGCCGACTGCCGAAGCCGTACGTCGTCCGCCACATCAACGCAACCGGAATCCACGAAGTCGGTACGTACGCAACACTGTTCGCCGCGCACGATGCAGCGCAGGCAGTACGGGACGCTTGCCCAGCGTCTACGGTCCGAATCTGGGATGTCATCCGACACGCTGTCATCCGCGAGTGGGCACCAGTCACCAATACTCGCTGATCCCGTAGCGCGCGGTGCGGCAGAAATTCCGTACCGGGCGCGGTGGAATCAGAGCGGTTCCCCATCACACAGAAAGGACAGTCTCATGACTGCTCCCAAGCCTGCGAAGCCCGGCAAGACTGACGCGCGTACGCCTACCGATTTCGGCGCACTGGTCGCGGAGGAGACAGCGGAAGCTGCCGCCGAGCGGCACGAAATCGACAAGTACCCGGCGCTACTGACCGCGCTGCGGAACAGCAAGGATCAGAAAAAGGGTGCGCTCATTCCACCGCGTAGCGCAGGGATGCTGCCGACCGACGATGCAAAGAAGCTGGTTCGTCTGCTGCGCCAGGGTGCTACGAAGCTCGGTATCGGGCTCTCTGTCGGGCTCGCGGTGGACACGGACCAGGACGGCCATTGGAAGCGCGTTGACGACAGTTTCAGCGGCGCGCAGGCGCGCGTGCGGTTCGCGGCGAAGGACAAGAAGAACTTTGACGCCGACAAGCCCCGCAAGCCCACGCGCGGCAAGAAGATGACTGACACGGTGTACGACAGGCTGTACGCCGAGTACGCGCGCAAGGTGAACCAGTGGAACGCCTCGCACGGCGAGGACGCACAGATCACCGCCACGCCGAAGGTTGCACCAGCCAAGACGAAGTAAACCATCGGTGCAGTAACCCCGGGCCGCGCTGGTCCGGGGTTTGCTGCGTTTAAGGGAAGGTTACGACGGTGGCAATTGATCGCACGACATTTACCCTGCTGAATTCCAAGATTCAACTGTCCCTGAGTACCGCCAAAGTGGCGACAGAAACGGGAGACAGTGAGTGGCTTAATGACGCGCTAGCGCGTGGCTTAGCTGCGTACTGGATGCTTGCGCGGGAAGCGAGCCCGGACGCTATCGCGCGCTCTGCGCGGTACATCACGCCACGGAATGACGCGGTTCCGTTCTGGCCTAGTGAACTGCTGGCAGTGTCGCAACAGCGTCCAGAGACCGACTAATGAACATCGTTGGATTGTTGCGGTTGCTGGTTATACGCGCTGATTTGATCGAGCCCGAACGGCGCGACGCGCTGAAACTGCTGGACGAATTAGACAAGATCAATGCGTTTGGCACGCTCGCAACAATGACAACAGGCAAGCACGCATTTTCTCCGTTTCGCGTTTACCCCACGGATGCAAGAGGAAACCCCGTAGGAAATTCCTACATTGTTTGCAGACTCTGCGGAAAGGCTAGGCACTAATGTCCGACGTCAAGATGTGCGATAACTGCTCGACAATTTTCTCTGTGAATTCGGAGGACTGGACGACGTTTCGCGGTTCGCGTCGTCGCCGTGACCCGGTAACGCGCGATTTCATTACGCAAGAAGTAATGCAGGATTTCTGCCCGAAGTGCAGCAACCGCACGTTTCGGGGTGAGTCCAAGCAAATTAACGGAACTGTGCCTGACGACACGGAGTGAATTAATTTCAGCGTCCAGAGCGATCGTTTCCTATTTACTTTCGCGGAGGTAAGAAATGGCAGAGAAATTCGTACGGGCAAGATTTCAGGGTGAATGCACGCGCGTCTACATTAGCCACGCGAGCAATAAACCAGTACGGAAACGGTGCGGCGCACGTGTCCCATTCTTTTACGAATACACACTGTGCCATGAATGCCTGTTGGAGTTAATTGCCAAATGAGGCATCATCGTTTTTGGTTTAATTGGTCGCCGCGCCGCTGCCGTCTTAGGCACAAGTTAATAGACGCAGCGGAGTCGGCGAGTCTCTACATATTATTTGTTAGAGATATGGACGAAGGCGAGAAAATACGTTGGAGGCTACGCGAAAAATGAGACGGTGTAAGAATTGCAATAGCGTGCTAGAAAAGCACTGCAAGAATCCGCAATGTTCCTGGAAAGTCTGCATCGCAATGGTAGGAATCGGAATGCGTTGCGGAACAATCTATTGGCCCGCGAGAGGGAGATGGTCGCAATGAGCAGTCCATTTGAAAGAATGGCAGATGCAATTATCCAGGGTTTTATGGACGAATCGTCGGAATGCGCGCGACGCTGGATGGCGGAAACAAATACACCGGACGGATTGCCTGACGAAACAAAAGAATTGTGTATCAGCGCATTTCAGATAGGATATATAAATGCGATACGCAACCACGTGTTAAGGAATAGATAACATGATTTTCTTATTCTGCTTACTAATTATCTGCACAGTCATTGTCGTCATATGTACGGCAATGCTAATTCCCGCATCTAAAAGATTCCGTGCGGGAGATAGAGTAATTGTCCATCGTGCAATTGTCGATTACAGACCAGGCGAACATTCGCCAACAGTTGTACGGCATGACCAGGGAATCATTCTTAGCCGCCGATCGGTATTACTGAATACCGGCGAAGTGCTAGACGAAGAAGAAGATTTTAATACCGACGGCAGTGCGTATAAAGTGAGAAAGGACATGGAAAACTTTGGACCATTCGAAATAGAATTCGACGGAGAATTGCACGCCGTTTATCGGGAAAAATTAATTGAAGTAGCAAATACATTAGCGGCGGTATTAGACGATATCGACGCTCTGCACGCGCGACTAATTCCACAAGATACATTGACGGTTAAGCGAATGGAAAGGAAACGCATTAAATGAGAATGCCTATTGGAATTGGTGAAATTGCAGCAGCTATGTATTTAGAAGGTAAGCGCGTAGGAAAAGCAGAAATCGCTAATCCAATTACAGGGTTTGAATTATTTCTAGTAGAGAAATATAAACGATTACATATGCAAGAACTATTGACTGAAT
>Ga0210128_1000019_pt1 | contig 20392 bp, 19 predicted proteins | sample Tolay_CordB_D2_FD_185579 | JGI IMG/M metagenome (GOLD analysis project Ga0210128, IMG submission 185579) | Wetland microbial communities from the San Francisco Bay, California, USA, that impact long-term carbon sequestration - Tolay_CordB_D2... | ecosystem: Environmental > Aquatic > Marine >... | reverse complement strand
GAGATTGGGCGGCAAAGTGGATAAGCTCCAGGCGCAACTTGAAAAACTGACAAAGCTCAGTGGTGGGGGATAGGGCTTGTTATCTGATGAAGTGGTAACATTGATCAGCAGGGCACTGGCCGAGGACATAGGCAGTGGTGATATCACCACTGCTTGCACAGTGTCACCTGGTGCTGAGGGCAGGGGACGTATTGTTGCCAGGGAGCCACTGGTTCTTGCTGGCTCCACCGTAGCCAGACAGATCTTTTTGACAGTTGAGCCCTCCCTGGATGTTACCCTACCCTTACAAGACGGCAACCAGGCAATGGTTGGGGAACCGCTATTGAGGGTAACAGGCAATCTGGCCGCCATGCTTACGGCCGAGCGGACGGCCCTGAACTTCCTGCAAAGACTATCAGGTATCGCAACAATCACCCGGGCCTTCGTGGACAAAGTGGCCGGGACTCCCGCCCGCATCCTAGATACCCGCAAAACCACCCCCGGATATCGTTTGTTAGAGAAAGCTGCAGTTCGAGCCGGGGGTGGCTACAACCACCGCTTTGGACTCTACGATGGAGTCCTTATCAAAGACAACCACATTGCGGCGGCAGGATCTATTCAGCAGGCCCTTAAGGCAGCACGGACCTGCAAGCCGAAATCTCTGAGAGTCGAGGTGGAGGTGGAAACCCTGGATCAACTAGCCGAAGCCATAGCTGCTGGCGCTGACACCATAATGTTGGACAATATGGATCTGGCAACCATGGCAGAGGCTGTGCGGCGGACTGGGGGAAAGGTCCCTCTTGAGGCTTCGGGCGGAATCACTCTGGACAATGTCCGGGAAGTGGCTGCTACGGGAGTCGATCTGATATCGGTTGGCGCCCTGACTCATTCAGCCCGGGCCGTTGATATGAGTATGGAGATAGAGCCGACCGAATAGCCCGGATATTTCATGAATAACTTGCTGCGACCACGGATATGGCCGTCCTTCCTGGCGTCCTCGGGTGTCGGCTCCTGCAACGTACCGTTCAGGTACGCCTCGGATCCAACACCCTGCGGTAGACAGGTGGCACGACCATCTTCGCGGTCTCGCGACAGCAATTCATGAAATATCCGGGCTAGGCCGGCTGTCAGTGGTCAGTCGCTTTTTACTAGGCACCAGAGTGTTTCGTGGTAGTGCTTAGTGCCCAATGCTCAGAGCGCCAGGTGCTTTGTTGAGGACGAAGTGAGGCACAACGGACCACGGACAACTGACAATACCCTCACTTTTTCCCTAGTTCTTCAGATCTCCTGGTAGCAGCCTCCACAGCATCCATAAGCATGCCACGCATTCCTCCACTTTCCAAGATGGCCAAACCATGGATGGTTGTACCGCCCGGAGAGGTGATCTGATCCTTGAGAGCACCGGGATGTTCTCCACTCTCTGCTAACAGTTTCGCCGCACCCAAGGTGGTTTGCACTGCTAAGGCCCGCGCCACCGGGCGGGATAGGCCCATCAAAACCCCAGCATCTATGAGAGCCTCCACGAATAAATAAACATAGGCAGGGCCGCTACCGCTCAGTCCGGTGACTGCATCCATATGAATCTCATCAACTTCCACGACCACACCAACTGCCTCGAACAGTGCTCTAGCCACTGCCAGGTGTTCAGAATCGGTATGGGTGCCGCCGGCAATGGCAGAGACGCCGGTTAGAACGAGCGCCGGGGTATTGGGCATAACCCTAATCACGGGTACCGGCTTGGCAATCCCCTGTTCAAGAGAAGCAATCGGTACGCCAGCAGCAATGGAAATAAGCAAGGGCAGGTGTTCAAGGCTCGCATGTGTTTCGGCAAGCACATCTCCCACTTGTTGGGGTTTCACTGCCAGGACGATCACATCGGAACCTCCAGCCAGTTCTCCGTTGTCAGCAAAGATAGATACCTGATATGTGTCCCGGAGGTGGTGGAGCCGATCCTGGCTGATGTCACTGACCCTGATATGGCTGGCAGCAAAGCTGCCTGATTTCAACAGCCCATTGATAAGGGCCTCACCCATATTTCCCCCGCCGATAAATCCTATTGTCTTGGAGGCAACCATAACAATCTCCCTATTCTAGTTAATAATGTCAGTTGTACCGCAACCAAAGTCGTTGGTGGAGCTGAAGTAAATAAGAGTGATCTGCATTTCAAGTATGGAAATTGCAATATGCTCAAGTAACGGTTGCCAATAGATGGCCGACGATGAACGATGAATGACTACGGCCAATTATCAACATAGGTGGGTCATTATCAGAAAAGGTTGAGAAAATGTCAATGCGTCCCGAGAATCAGAAGAGGACTTTAGGGGTTATCCTCTTGAAAATATAAAGATTTTTCTTGACACTCTCAGAAATTCAAGATAATGTTGCCCTTGCCTAGAGGAGAAATGGAAAGGAAATGTGAATGTTCATTTTGGGCAATCTCTTGGCGGCACTCGCGAGTGTCATCGGCCTTGTGCTCAATCTCTATATGTATATCATTATCGCTAGGGCGGTTATATCCTGGGTTAACCCGGATCCGTACAACCCTATTGTCCGTTTTCTTTACAGTATCACCGATCCCGTTCTATTGACGATAAGACGCCGGCTGCCCCTTTCTTTCGGCGGTATAGATTTTTCGCCTATAGTGGTAATTTTGGCCATCATATTTTTGCAGAGATTCCTGGTCGCTTCACTTCATGATCTGGCCAGGCAATTCGTCCACTAACCAGAGGCATGAGTGGAGGATGCCTTAAACAGCAAGAGAACAGGAGAACCCAATGCTACTGAGCCCTCTTGAGATTCAGCAGAAGCAGTTCCCCATCCGGTTCCGCGGCTTGGATGCCAAGGAGGTGGAGTCGTTCCTGCAAAAGGTTGCTGACCAGATGAGTGCATACCTCAAACAAATTGACGAGCTCAGGCGGGAACTAGAGGACAAGGAACGCCAACTCGGCGAACACCAGGGGCGAGAACAAACCCTGAAAAATACGCTCGTTAGTGCGCAGAAAACTGTGGAGCAGATGAGGGCCAACGCTCAGAAGGAGGCAAAGCTTCTGGTTTCAGAGGCTGAGGTCAAAGCAGAGCGTATTCTGAACAATGCGCATAACCGTTTAGCCCAGATTCATGAAGACATAGCCGAACTCAAGAGGCAGCGGACTCAGTTCGAGCTGAAAATACGCGCCACCATAGAAACCTATCAGAAAATGCTGGATATGCAGAAAGAAGAAGAAGCAGAGGTGGAAGACCTGGAAAGCAAGCTGAAATTCTTCACCAAACCTTAACAGAGCTGTTCGTTTTTCTTCCCTTTATACATTCAAATCAGTCTTTCTTACCCACTCGTCTTAAACGAGCCTGTCCTTTTGAGGCCACGGGCTTATCCTTCTCCCCATGACAAAAGGACTGGCCCTATGACCAGGGAGTTGCCTCGTATGGAAGTCCTCCGTACAAACGATGAGATGACCAAATGGCGAGAAGAACGCTACCGGAAAGGCCAGATTGTCGGCTTCGTGCCCACCATGGGTTACTTGCACCGGGGACATCTGGCCCTCATGGAGGAGGCCTTACGGCGGGCTGATGAGGTGGTGGTGAGCATATTTGTTAACCCAACCCAGTTCAGCCCGGGCGAGGATCTTGACCAGTATCCCCGGGATTTAGAACAGGATCTTAAGCTCTGCCGTGATCTTGGGGTACAGGCAATCTTTGCTCCGGAAGTTGAAGAGATGTACCCGTCTGGATTCCAGACGCGGGTGCAGGTGGAACATATCACCCAGAATCTCTGCGGCTTGCATCGGACAGGCCATTTTTCAGGCGTGGCACTGGTTGTCACCAAGCTGTTTGGCGCGATTCGTCCCCATTTGGCCGTTTTCGGAGAGAAGGATTTCCAACAGCTGGTTGTGATCAAGAGACTGAGCAAAGATTTGAATCTTGGGGTGGAGATTGTCGCCCACCCCACTGTGCGTGAACCGGACGGTCTGGCCATGAGCAGTCGTAACAAATACCTCTCAGAAGAGGAGCGCAACTCGGCTCTTTCCCTATCACGCTCTCTTCTGGCTGCTCGCAACATGGTCGCCAAAGGTGAACGACGGGTGGATGTCTTGGTGGCCAGGGCCAAAGAGATGATTGAGGCTGAGCCGCACACTCGCATTCAGTACGTGCAGGTGGTGGACGAAGAGACAGTTACGGATATTGATGAGGTGACGCCCAAGGCGGTGATGGCCATGGCTGTCTTCGTTGGCCAGGCCAGATTGATCGATAATATGCGGCTATTGCCAGGTGAAAAGCCTTAGAGACTCTGCACTAGAGGCGAGGCACTACTAAGGCTTAAACCAGTTTGGGTCATATGGCCACTGAAAGTGGCCGTCATTACGCTCCGCTGTCATTATGCCTTCGGCGTCATTTATTGTCATTAGGTCAATATGCTAGGCTGTCATTCATAGTTGACTGCCATTGTGGCATTGAAACAACTTAATGACGGCCGTAAGGCCTAATGACGGGCGCAGCCCTAGTGACAACGAAGCGCACATGCGCGCAGTGTAATGACTTGTCGGTGCCACGTTGTCACCATCCATGCTTTGCGTCTCCTGTCAATGAGAAAATAAACCAGGGTCAACAGTGTCTACATACGTGCGCGATAGTGATCAAGGGGTAGTCCTCAAGGTGCAGGTGCAAACCCGGGCCTCTCGGGACGAGGTGGTGGGCCCCCACGGCGATGCCCTCAAGGTACGCATAACCGCAGCTCCAGTGGCGGGGGCGGCCAACAAACACTTGCTCAAATTTCTTGCCAAAAGACTCAAGATTCCTCAGAGTCAATTGTCACTCAAATCGGGTGCCACATCTAAAACCAAGTCCATCTCCATCCAGGGTATATCAGGAGCTGAAGTGCGGGAGCGATTCCAAGGAAGATCAATTTAACCGCCAGGATGTTGTGCATTGATCTACCTCCGGCAGGGCTTCGACTGGATTCACCAAATTTTTCTCTCTTGTTCTACTCTTCTGGTTATGGTAATAGGTCCAGGAGCAGGAGAAACCAACCATGCGAGACAAAAGGGAAGCCATCCAGGTCAAATGCCCCAAATGTAAAAGAACGCAAATAGTATACATCCCAGAAGAAGATATTCCTGACTGTCCAGATTGCAGGATCCAGATGAACATCGAAGAGCTTCTGGACGAGGGAAAGTCATATTAATCAAGTTGGCAAGAGAGGTGGGAGGAAAGATCCAACTGTTCCTGTTTTTGAACCATATGACAAAGGAGGCTTGAATGAAAAGAGTTATGATTGTGGTGGCCATTGTTGCGGCACTTTTCCTATGTTTTTCTCAGGTACAGGTGTTGGCGGCCGATATTAATCTGGCAAAGAAGTCGACCCTGGAGACCATCCTCGAGCGAGGTGAGCTCCGGGTGGGGTTTGAATCCGGTTATATGCCCTTCGAGATGACCGACAAGAGAGGCAAGTTTGTCGGCTTCGACATTGACGTGGCCAAAGAGATGGCAAAGGCCATGGGCGTCAAGTTTGTACCCGTAAACACCGCTTGGGACGGCATCATCCCCGCTTTGACCACCAAAAAGTTCGACATCATCATGAGCGGCATGACCATCACCCAGGAGCGTAACCTGAAGATCAATTTCGCCGACCCTTACATTATCGTGGGGCAGACCATCCTGCTGGCCAAGAAGCACCTGGGCAACGTGACTTCCTACAAGGATTTGAACAACAAAAAGTACACAGTGACTTCCAAGCTGGGAACCACTGGTGAGCAGGCAGTAAAGCGACTCATACCCAAGGCCAACTATAAGTCCTTTGAAACCGAACCCGAGGCCGCCCTCGAGGTGGTCAACGGTAAGGCCGACGCTTTTGTCTACGACCTGCCCTACTGCGTGGTGTTCAATGCGCAACAGGGTAAAGGCAAGCTGGTTTTTCTGGACAAGCCCTTTACCTTTGAGCCGCTGGCCTGGGCCATCAACAAAGGTGACCCGGACTTCATGAACTGGCTCAATAACTTCCTGAGGCAGGTAAAAAATGACGGCCGTTACGAGCGCATCTACAACAAGTGGATCAAAGGTACTGACTGGATAACAGATATTCAGCAGTAAAACGGCAGTGATGTGCAACCGTAAGTTACGATGCACTTTGGAAGACCGCTTTCCAGGGGGCCGGCAGTCATTCTCTGACCGCCGACCCCCATTTTTTTGGAGCGCTGGCAGTATGGGGGAAAGCGTGTCTTGCTCGTAGGATTAATCCGGTTTATCAGACATGTGCAAAGAGGCAAGAGCCGGCGGATAATTTCCAAAGGGTAACGACAGTGACAAAGGGCAGCTTTTCTCTAACCGATTATCTCCGAACCCGGGGTTGGCGCCATATCTCCATTGTCATCTTTTTTGCAATGATAGCGGCGGTTGTCGGCGGAATGTACTTCGCCACCCTGAAGGTAGACTATGTATGGCGCTGGTATCGGGTGCCCCAGTATTTCTATTACAAAGACACGATCGAGACCAAGGCGGAGATAGAGGGCGAGGTGGCCACCCTTGTCCCCAAAGGGGACCAGGTGGAGGTCACGGTCCGGGGCGATGGAGAGGAGGAAACCTATAGCGTCCCGGGACAATCGCTACGAGTGAATGAGGGGGATTTTATTTATTCCGGCGATGTTCTGGGGTCCTATCAGAAATGGAAAGTGGGCATTCTTATTGAGGGGCTGTGGGTCACCCTGAAAGTGAGTGTCATCGCTGTGCTGCTGGGCATCCTTCTCGGCCTTTTCACCGGGTTGGCCAGGATTTCCAACAATCCCGCCCTGAAATGGTCAGCGATTACCTATATCGAACTGGTTCGAGGCTCACCCCTCCTGGTGCAGATTTTTATCTGGTATTTTGTACTGGGCACCTTGATCAATAACTTGCTGGCCCAAAGTGGCATGAGCCAACTGCCGCCTCTCTGGTATGGTGTGGCCTCCCTGGCGGTTTTTGCCGGGGCTTATGTGGCTGAGATAGTCCGGGCCGGCATTCAGTCTATCCACTTTGGGCAGATGGAGGCGTCCCGCTCTCTGGGAATGACCTATCCCCAGTCTATGCGCTACATTATCCTGCCCCAGGCCTTTCGGCGCATCCTGCCGCCCCTGGCGGGACAGTTTATCAGTCTTATCAAGGATTCATCGCTGCTGGGGATCATTGCCATTCGTGAACTTACCAAGGCAACCAGGGAGGTAATCACCTCCAGTTTGCAACCCTTCGAGCTCTGGTTCGTCGCCGCCATACTCTACCTGGTGCTGACCTTTGCCCTGTCCATGTTTGTGCAATATCTGGAGAGGAGGACTGCGATCGGTGGTTAGAGCAGAAAACGTATACAAGACTTTCTACACCACCCAAAAAATTGAGGCCCTGATCGATGTCTCCTGCCGCGTTGATAAGGGTGAGGTGGTGGTGATTATCGGTCCTTCGGGGTCAGGAAAAAGCACCATACTGCGCTGCCTGAACATGTTGGAGAAGGCTGACAAAGGCCACATCCACATAGACGGTGTCGATATTCTGGATCACAAGACCAACATTAACAAGGTCAGGGAAGAAATGGGTATGGTGTTTCAGTCTTTCAACCTCTTCCGCCACAAGACGGTTCTGGGCAATTTAACCCTGGCCCAGACAGTGGTGCGCAAGCGCTCCAAAAAAGAGGCGGCAGAGAAAGCCATGGCCCTGTTGGAAAAAGTGGGTATGCCGGAAAAGGCGGAAGCCTATCCGGACAACCTCTCCGGTGGGCAGCAGCAGCGGGTTGCCATTGCCAGGGCTCTGGCCATGGACCCCAAAGTGATGCTCTTTGACGAGCCGACCTCAGCTCTGGACCCCGAGATGATTGGCGAGGTACTGGATGTTATGAAGACCCTGGCCCTGGAGGGGATGACCATGGTAGTGGTGACTCACGAGATGGGCTTTGCCAGGGAAGTTGCTGATCGAGTCATCTTTATGGACGAGGGCCAGGTAGTTGAAGTGGGCCCGCCGGAACACTTCTTCAAGAATCCCACCCATGACAGAACGAAACTATTCCTAAGTCAAATCTTATAGATGGGGTAATGGAGTAGAGGAGTAGGGCGAACCCAATAAATTCCAAGCTCCAAGCACCAAATCTCAGGGTTTCAGTGTTCAGTACTCAGCTTCTATTTTTCTTTTTCCTGACACCTGACACCTGACACCCGACACCTTAGTCATTGAGATTTGGAATTTCTATTCCTTCAATACTCCAACCAAAATTGATTAATTGAGAAACACCTGCCGATAAGCATCGATGGATTCCATTACCCTGCCAGCACCGCGGGTCACCGTAGTGAGCGCATCTGCTTCCACATGCACCGGAAGTTTTAGAATGTCAGCCAGCAGGGTGTCCAATCCCCTGAGCAGTGCTCCGCCTCCCGCCAGCCAGACACCATTGTGCGTGATGTCTGATGCCAGTTCCGGCGGTGTTTTTTCGAAAGTCCGCTTGATACTCTCAATTATGACATTCACCGGCTCCTTCAGGGCGCGCCTGATTTCTTGATCGTCTACCTGGAAAGATCTGGGTATTCCTGTGAGTATTTCCTTCCCTGCGACTCCAACCGTCATGGGCTGGGGAAGTGGACAGGCAGAGCCGATTTCCAGCTTGATCCGCTCCGCCTCATTTTCACCGATGGCGATTTGGTGGTGGTTCTGGACGTGGCGGATTATAGCTTCATTGGCCTCGTCGCCGGCCACTCGCACTGATTCTGAGTAGGCCACGGCCGAGAGCGAAATCACCGCTACCTCAGTGGTCCCTCCGCCGATATCCACCACCATGCTGCCTACCGGCTTGTCAATGGGTAGATTAGCGCCAATGGCTGCCGCCATGGGTTCCTCGACAAGGTGCACCTGGCGAGCCCCTGCTTGCTCTGCTGCTTCAATTACCGCACGTTTCTCCACCTGGGTAACGCCGGTGGGAACGGCCACAATGAGCCGTGGCCGAGAAAGAAAAGATCGTCTTTGGACCTTTCTGAGAAAGTATTTGATCATTACACTGGTTACTTCAAAATCAGCAATCACTCCGTCCTTCATGGGACGAATGGCGACGATTTTCTGAGGGGTGCGGCCCAAATATTCTTTGGCCTCACTGCCCACAGCAATAACCTTCCCGGTATCGCGGCTCAGGGCCACCACTGAAGGTTCGTTGAGCACAATTCCCTCACCCTTCACGTAAATGAGAGTATTGGCTGTACCAAGGTCCATGGCCAAATCTTTGCTGAAAAGTCCAGCAAGTCCGCGCAACAACCTCATAATTACCTACCTACGCTGAGCCGTCTATTGCTACAAGTTAATCCGTCTACTCACAAGCTCGAGCCAATTTTCAGCGGTGATGGTACCTGAACGAAATCACTCCAGACGTGCAGTCAAGCAGATTTTGCTTTTGTGTCTCGATTGGAAGAATTCGCTGCTTGAGCGGTTAGGGCTTGAAAAGCCATGGTCCACAGTTCACGGGATGAAGCCGCATTTCGGGGATAGAGTGCAGAACCAAAACAGGCCTCCAGCCGGGGCAGGTCATCCAATGATGCCAGCACTTCCTGGTGTATAGCGGCGGCACTGGACACGAGTTGATCATGTATGGCTCTCTCTGTTTCGTCCTCAAACAATACGGCAAAACGGGCTTGATCCAGACAACCAATGAGCTGTTTGTCTCTGAGTCGCTGCAGCAGAGTTGAAGCGATGCGCTGGCGTAAGATTGCCAGATCTGGCAGAGCTATTCGAGTACTCAGGGCCTCAAAACCCTCGATGGCAATGATACCTAGCCCCAGGCTGACACCGGTCTGCCTACACCTTTCCAGTCTCTTATTGAGAATCCGGTCAAAAGCCTCAGTGTTGCATACTTCGGTGATGGGATCCAAATTGCGAACAAGAGCCAATTCACGTTTTAAGGTGAAATTTTGGAGGACGAGAGTAGCACGCCTTACCAAGGCAGTGATAGCACCTAGTTCTTCCTTACTCCAGTTAGCTTCGGTGCGACTGACAAAAGCCATCACACCGCCCATTTCATCCGCTTCCCAGGCCAGGGGCATGCCGACCAAGGCACCAATTCTACCGATGGAGTCTTTCGGGCCAAAAAGAAAAGGAATTCGAGTGCGGGAGCGAAACTTGGGAATAACTAAAGACTTACGATTCTGGAAAATCCAACCAATTATGCCCTGGTCAGCTGGATGTGAACTTCTGAGAAGAGTTGCTACCATGTCGCCCGAAGCGGCGACTGGCTTCAAAAATTTGCCTTCCTTGATGGGCACAGCAACCAGACCACTGTCGACTTGCAGATATTGACAGGCGAAGTCCAGCAAGCGGGTTAGATAAGGGACTGGATCATCGGTGTCTGCCGGCAGTGCATCAGCACGGCGCCACAGAGTCAAGAGTTGGCGCTGGCGCTGATGGTGGTGACTGGCCCGCTCAGCACCAAGGGCATTACCGATAACAGTTGCAAAGCCCGAAAGAAGCTTTTGGTCCTTACTGGTAAAGACGTACTGACGCTTACTGTCCACACAAAGCACGCCCTTGGGCTGCTCAAGGGGAAAAGCCAGGAAGGATTTGATGTTCTCGTCGCCTTGATAGTAGGGGAGAATCTTAGTGTCGCGGTCAAAGTGATCGATGCTTAGTGGTTCGTTCTTCTTTGCCGCCCAACCCACCAGGCCCCCTTCCTCGAGTGAAAATCGAGCCTCGGGGTTGATGTGCTTGCTCAAACTATGAAATGCTCTCAAGGTGAGTTGTTTGCTACTGTCATCCCAGAGAAACAGGGCTGCCGTGTACGCATCCAGGCAGTTACTCAGCAGAGCAGTGATGTCGTCGAGTTGTCGATCAACTGACATATGGACCTGCAGGTGGGGCACAGAAGGATATAAAAGAAGCGGCTCGATAGCCATGCCCGTTCGGGTGCTATCTTGCCGTATTCTGGCCGATATTATTAATTGTTACCGCATGTTATCTCATGTCGAGCCACGGTTCGGTCCATGAATAGCCTATTTAAGAAGTTGTGTCAACCACTTTCGGATTTCAAATTTGAGATTTCGGATTGCGGATTGAAAATCACGAATTTGAAATTTCAGAACCAAAATCTGTAGTTGAAATCTGCATTCTAAAATCTCAAATCATTATTACTCCAACACTCCAGTTCGCTCATGGTGACGGTTGCCAAATCCTACCAAATGCGATAAGGAGTTGGTGGCAAAAGGAGGACTGGATGGCCAAGATTCGTGTGATGCCAGAACAGCTGGCCAACAAAATTGCCGCCGGTGAGGTGGTTGAAAGGCCGGCTTCAGCGGTAAAAGAGTTGGTTGAGAATGCCATGGATGCGGAGGCTCGCCAGATAAGCATCGAAGTGCATGGATCAGACTGCCGTACAATTCGGGTGGTTGATAATGGTATGGGTATGGAAGAGGATGAGGCCATTCTGTCCCTTGAGCGGCACGCTACCAGCAAGATCACCAGCGATGCAGACCTCGCTGCCATTCGTACCCTCGGATTTCGCGGTGAAGCTCTACCGAGCCTGGCGGCAGTCTCGAAATTTGAGCTCAAAAGTAGAACGAGGGAATCCACCGCGGGTACTCATATTAGTGTCGCTGCAGGGGTGGTGAAAGGAGTAAGCGAGTGCGGCTGTCCACCTGGTACCCAGGTGTGGGTTCGCGATCTTTTTTTTAATCAACCAGCGCGACGTAAATTTCTGAAAAGTGAGAAGACCGAGTTCGGGCATGTGGTGGATACACTAACCAGGCTGGCCCTGGGCCGACCGGAAATCCATTTCTCCCTTAGGCAGAAAAATCGCCAGATTCATGACTGGCCCGCAGCGATAAATCTGCAGCAGCGGTTGGCACAAATCTTCCCCAAGAGATTGACGCAATCCTGGTTGGCCGTATCCCACAAGCAAGGGGTCTTGAGCCTTGTGGGATTTTTGAGCCCCCCGGAACTCTACCGATCTAACAGCCGCATGCTTTTCCTTTACGTTAATGGCAGACCGGTTTGGGATCGACAGCTGAGGATTGCACTGCTGGAAGCCTACAGAACATTGCTGCCAAAGGGTAAATATCCTCTCGGGGTACTTTTGCTGGAATTACCTGCCGAGCAAGTGGATGTAAATGTGCACCCAACGAAAGCGGAGGTGCGTTTTCAAGATCCGCGGACTCTCTGTAAAACAGTAACGAATGCGGCGCAAGCCGCACTGGCCACCATGGAGAGGCAGCGATGGACTCGGCCTCTGGCTGCAGGCTCTGGGCTGCGAGCTGCCGAGGCCCCGATTCAAAGTGAATTGGCACCTCTCTTGCCTGAGGGGGTAGCAGTATCTGAGCCAAGGATTCCAACCTATGATGCGCTCGATTTCCCCCAGAGAGGTTTTCCCACGGATGAAGAGAGCAGGCAACCGCCGGAGAAGCTGCACCAGGAACTCGGGACGCTGTTTGGCGAACTGAATGTCATAGGTCAATTCCATAATACCTATATTCTCTGCGAAGCACCGGACGGCCTGATTCTGATTGATCAGCACGCGGCTCACGAGCGTGTGTTTTTCGAGGCTTTTCACAAAGAGGCAATTGAAGGGCAACTGGCAAGTCAGATTTTGATGATCACTGAGACCGTAGAGCTCACTGCTGAGGAGGCCGCTTGGCTGGAGGACTCCTTGCCTCTCTTTTCAAGGTTGGGGTTTAGGCTGGAGCCATTCGGTAGCTATACCTTCGTAGTACGTGCGGTTCCGGCGGTGGTACTCCGCCAAGAGCCGCTAGAACTGCTTCTGGAGTTGGTGGCAGCGGGCTGTAAGGGGGCACGTTCTCTCGGACCGGAAACTCTGCTCGAGAAACTACTGCAATCCATGGCGTGCCAGATCGCCATAAAGGCTGGCCAGAGATTGGGGAGGCAAGAGATTGCGGCACTCTTGCAGCAGCTCGATGGACTGGATCACTGTTCAACGTGCCCACACGGCCGTCCACTCTGGTGGAAGCTCACCGTGGGTGAGGTGGAAAGGATGTTTGGGAGGACGTGAGGAGAACTCTCTGCGTTCTGCTTATTAGACTACTCACAAGTCATTACACTTCGCGCATGCGCGCTTCGTTGTCATTTGGGCTGCGCCCGTCATTTCTTCGCGCTCGCTGCGCTCCGCTCAGTCCCGCAAGCGGGTCCCTAGTTTGGCCTTGCGGCCGTCATTAAGTTGTTTCAACGCCACAATTACAGTTAACTATGAATGACGCCGAAGGCATATTGACAGCGTAGCGAAACTGGGGCCCCGCCCCAAAGGGGTGGGGACTGAGCGGAGCGAAGCGAGCGCGAAGAAATGACGGCCACTTTCAGTGGCCATATGACTATGATTGACGGCACAGTAAAGAGGGAGAGGGTTAGCAAAAGAAGGATGAGTGGGGAAAGACCACGAGTAATTGCAATTAAGGGTCCCACTGCAGTGGGAAAAACCAGGCTGGTGTCAAAGCTGGCCAAGGATTTGGGCGGTGAGATTGTAAACGCGGATTCGGTGCAGATCTATCGTTTCATGGACATTGGCACCGCCAAACCCACAATGGCTGATAGGGCGGAGGTGGCCCATCACCTTGTGGACATTGTGGATCCTGACCAGGACTTCGATGCCAGTCGCTACAGCCAACTGGCAAGAGAGGTGATCTCAAGCCTGGCCCGACAGGGCAAGCCCGCCATAGTGGTCGGTGGAACCGGCCTGTACCTTAAAGCTATTTTTCACGGGCTTTTCCCAGGAGCCCCTTCAGATCCGTTGGTAAGGCAACGTTTGCGTCGAGAAGCGGAGAAAAAGGGTGGGGTCGAGCTTTACCAAAGGCTTCAACGGATAGATCCAATCACCGCCCAGCGAGTCCATCCACATGACCTTTTCAGAATTATCCGGGCCCTGGAAGTGTGGGAATGTATGGGGCAACCGATCTCTGCCCTACAAAGTGATCACGATTTCAAGGATCGACCATTCCTGCCGCTGAAAATTGGGTTGCAACGTCCTCGCTCCGAACTGTATGAACGTATCGACAGGAGAGTGGAAGAAATGCTGGCCCAGGGACTTTTGGAGGAGGTCAGAGGACTTCTGAGCCGTGGCTATGGACCAAACCTCAAGAGCATGCAGGCCTTGGGTTACCGGCACCTGGTGCAACATCTGATCAATGGTGTGGATATCACTGAGGCTGTAAGGACCATGAAGCGAGATACTCGCCGCTATGCCAAAAGACAGATGACTTGGTTTCGACGCGACCGGGAGATTAACTGGTTTCACCCACGACAGAAGGAGGATATTGTCAGGCTCGCTGGGCGTTTTTTGGGCGGCCTTAATCGTAACGATAGTTGAACCATTAGCAAACAAAATCTGCCACTGATCACAAAACGGAATACTAATTGCTAATAGATAACTGGTGCCCAGTTTTTTGTGCACAGCGCTTCCTGTGCGGAACGTTCTGCGCTGGGACAAAAGAGTTGACAAAACCCCTAAGTATCTATACAAACTGGCATGTTAAGCTCAGATTTGACAGGCTTCCAGGAAAATACTGTGAAAGCATAGGTGGCGATTCCGCATGGCATTGAAGGGAAACATCGAGACATTCTATCTGTCCAGCATGCTGCAGTTGCTTGCCCAGGATAAGAAGACTGGTATTCTCACTATCGCCGATAAAGGGCGAATGGTGCGGGTGTACTTCAAGAATGGCAATATCATTTACGCTGTGGGCACCCAAAAGGAGGTAAGACTGGGTTATCTCCTGCGCACCAAAGGCATAATCTCAGCCGAGGAACTCCAGAAGGCCTTAACCCTGGCCAAGCAGAGAAAAGAGCGGTTGGGTAAGATTTTGGTGGAAAAGAGCTATATCTCCCTCGAGACGCTAAAGAAGTTTATTCAGCAGCAGGTGCGCGATATCCTCTACGATTTGTTTTTGTGGAAAAGAGGAGACTTCGAGTACGTGGACCAGGATTTCGACCTGGACCAGGAGTTTGTCACTGAGCTAAATCACATGGAGGTAATCTTAGAGGGCACTCGGCGTGTGGATGAGTGGGAAATTCTCAGCAAAAATATCTCAAATCCCAACGTGGTTTTCAAGATTAACAAAAGTGTGGAGAAACAGCGCGACTCAGTTAATTTGACGGCCAATGAGTGGCGCGTGATCTCACTGGTTGATGGAAAGCGGACGGTGCAGCAAATCGTCGACGACAGCGGCCACGATGAGTTTGTTGTCTACCGCATGATTCACTCTCTAATTTCTTCGGGCCTTATTGAACCAAGCGGAGGTGCTGCTGCGGTCACTTCCGGGGGCAAGAGTGAAGCTCCTACTATCATCCAGATTTATCACCAGGTACTGTTGGGCTTGCTGAAGGTCACAGAAAAGGCCGCTGGCGCTCGAGCCTACAATCTCATGGAAGAGGCCAAGGCTCAGGTGCCGGCCCAGTACTCGAAGTTACTCAGAACCTATGATTGCCGCAGCGATGCCAAGGGAAACCTGAAGCTGGTCCTGGCGGCTGCGGGTAATTCTCCTCCCGGCAATGAAGAACTACTGTACGCTTTCAATGCCTGGATCCTTGCCATCCTGCACAAACAAAAAGGGCTTCTGAGTGAAGAGGCCATGACGGCTAACCTCCAGGAATTGACCAGACCGGACGCCGCTTGGCAACAGCTTTCTGGCATGTCCAACCTCAAGGGAGCCATTCTGAGCACTATCATCCAGACAGTGGAGCAATTTCAGCAAGAAGTGAACAAGGGTGAGAAGGGCAAGGGAAAAGGCATTCTCTCCTTCCTCAAGCGGAAATAAGCATTTCTCATTTCTTCGCTCCGCTCAGTCCCGCAAGCGGGTTCCCAGTTTCTTCGCGCTCGCTGCGCTTCCGTCTTCGCTAAAACTTCAACGAGACAAGCCGCTCAGTCCCCACGAGTGGGTCCCCAAGACGTACGGCTGCAAGAACTACCTATCATCCCTACTTCTTCAAAGATCAAAACAAGTTACAGGTAGCCCATGCCTCATACTCTTTAGCAATAAGAAAATGGCCAGGTTTGAATCTCCATATCATATCTATACTTTTATCAAACTTTATATCTTGGCAAGCTATCTACAGTCTCACAGCAAAATGATAAACTCCAACATCTTCTGAGCTCTTCTACCACTAGATTTATATTGATCTATAATGGTTTAAGGGCGCGCTTTCGCCCAGCCTACCGAAGGTTGATTCCCTTGCAATTCCAACTATCTTCAACTAAGCTGAGATTATTCTATCTTGATAGCCCTTAATCTGGCTGTGCCAACCTAATATAATCTGAAACATCCATATATCCTTCTCTTCAGGGGAATGACCATGAAAGAAGCACGCAAAACAAAAGCACAACTCCTCAGTGAGCTCGAGGAACTGCGCCAAAGGGTCGGAGAATTTCAAGAGTCAGAGACCGAGCTCAAAAGAGCGGAGAAGACACTCCAGCAGAGTGAGGAGAGGTTTCGTATCCTGGTCGAAACTACCACTGACTGGTTTTGGGAAGTAGATGAAAACGCCGTTTATACCTACTCAAGTCCAAAGATACGCGACATTTTAGGCTATGAGCCAGAGGAGATTTTAGGGAAGACTCCCTTCGCCCTTATGCCCCCGGAAGAGGCCGATAGGGTTGCTCATATTTTTGCCCCTTATGCTACATCCCGCAAGCCTTTCAAGCTCCTTGAGAATACAAATGTCCACAAAGATGGCCATCTTGTAGTTCTGGAAACTAGCGGGATTCCTATCTTTGATGTCAAAGGGGTATTCCGTGGTTATCGAGGTATTGACCGGGATATTACTGAGCGCAAGCAAGCGGAGCAAGCAATTCGGGCGAGCGAGATGCGACTTCGCACTGCGATAGAGAGCCTGCCATTTGACTTTTTCATAATTGACGACAATGGCCGCTACGTCATGCAGAACTCTACCTGTAGAGACCGTTGGGGTGATGTGATTGGAAAACGTACAGAAGATTTGGAGGTAGACGAGGATAATTTGACTCTCTGGCTAAATAACAACCGCCGTGCTTTTGCCGGTGAAGTAATAAGGGGTGAGGTAGAACTCAAGATAGAAGGAGAAAAGTCATATTATTACAATATTTTAGCACCGGTCACTGATAGAGATCAGATACGAGAGATTTTAGGGGTCAACATTGATATCAATGAAAGGAAGCAAGCCGAAGAGGCGCTGCGCAAAGCTCATGATGAGTTGGAACGACGGGTGGAGAAGCGTACTGCCCAATTGATGAAAGCAAACAAGTTACTTAAGGAGAAAATAGAAGAGCTCAAACGGATGGAGAGGGAGTTGCACGAGTCTCACCAATTGCTGGAAAAGACATTTTCTAGTCTAGATGAGGCAGTTTTAGTGGTTGATCCGCACACCCGTACCATTGTAACAGTCAATCCAGCTGTAGAAGTCGTTTTTGGCTACAGTGAGGAAGAAACGCTTGGGCGTAATACTGAGTTCTTGCACGTGGACAAGGCAATGTACCAAGAATTCGGCCAGGAACTCTTTCTCGCCTTAGACAAGGATGGAGTGTATCGTGGTGAGCATCGAATGCGGCGGAAAGACGGAAGTATTTTCTTCACTGAACACACTGTGTCAGAGATATTAGATGATTCAGGGCATCGAGTCGGCGTGGTCAGCATAGTGCGGGACATCACCAAGCGCAAGAGGGCAGAAGATGCACTGAGGGAGAGCGAAGCCTACATAAAAGGCATTCTGAATGCCGCACCGGCAGGCATCGGTCTCGTTCGTAAGCGAGAATTGGATTGGGTAAGTCATCGAATGTGCGAAATGCTTGGATATTCTGCCGATGAGCTAGTAGGACAGAGTGCTAGGATAGCATATGAAAGTGACGAGGAGTTTGAGCGTGTTGGGAGGGTTAAATACGCGGAGATCCAGAAACAGGGCGTTGGCGCAGTGGAGACACGTTTCAAACGCAAAGACGGCAGCATATTTGATGTTTTGTTGTGTTCGTCTGCTGTCGATCCCGGTGACCTCTTGAAAGGCGCAATTTTCACGGCACTGGACATAACCGAGAGCAAGCGGGCAGATAAGACCTTACGAGATAGCGAGGAGAAATACAGGCTGTTGGTCGAGAATCTTCCGAGCATTGTCTTTAAGGGATACAAAGACTGGTCTGTGGAGTTTTTTGACGAAAAGGTTGAAGTGTTAATTGGCCATAGCATGCAAGAATTTAACTCCAAGAGGATAAAGTGGTCTGATTTGGTTGTTGAAGAAGACATCGCCGGTGCAAGGGAAACCTTTATCAAGGCCTTGAAAACGGATAAGTCATACGTGCGAGAATACAGGATCAAGGCCAAGAGCGGGGGCATCCTATGGATACAGGAAAGGGCAATGATAATATGTGACGATAAGGGGGAGATTGATTATGTAAGTGGAGTCTTTTTTGACATCACTGAGCGCAAGCGGGCAGAGGAGACACTGCGGGAAAGTGAGCACTATTTCCGTTCGCTGCTCTTTAATATGCACGAAGACATCCTGGTCATTGACCGTGACTATCGAATCACTGACGTGAACAATACCCTGCTGGTTACCGCGGGTCTTAAGTACGAGGAGGTAATCGGGCGCCATTGCTACGAAATCTCGCACGGATACAACGAGCCGTGCGAACGGAATGGTGAAGACTGCATGATGCGTGAGGTGTTTGAGACTGGTAAGCCAGGCAACTGTCGTCATCAACACATACAAGCTGACGGCTCTAAGGTCTGGGTTGACATACTTCTGTCGCCTCTTAGAGATGAGTACGGCAATGTCACCCATGTAATAGAGGCAATTCGTGACGTGACCGATCTGGTCGAGATGCAGGATGTGCTGCGTGAGAGTGAGGAAAACTTCAGGGCTCTGGCAGAAAACGCCAATGACGGCATTCTGATAGCCGCTGGTGAAGAAGGAGGAAATGTATACGCCAACAAGCGGGCCGCGGAGATTACCGGTTATAGTGTCACTGAATTGCTGGGAATCGGTTTGCATGAGTTGGTAGCACCTGGCGAAATCAAAGAAGTGGCCGACAGGTACAAGAGAAGACTTGCGGCAAAGAATGTGCCGGGCGAATACGAGACTAAGCTTGTCCGGCAGAGCAGAGAGATCTTTCCGGTAGAGCTGTCAAGTGCAAGAAGCGTTTGGAAGGGGGAACCCGCTTCTATTATCATAATCCGGGATATCACCAATCGAAAACGCGCAGAGGAAGCAGTTCGTAAGAGCGAGGCTGAACTGGTTGAGAAATCACGTCATCTTGAAGAAGTCAACGCCGCACTAAAGGTTCTGTTGAAACAAAGGGAGGGAGACAAGGCGGATCTTGAGGAAAGACTCCTTGCCAATGTCAAAGAACTGGTGTTGCCCTATGTTGAAAGGTTGAAGAACAGCAGGCTACATTCCGATCAAATGACCCTGGTTGGCATTTTGGAATCAAACATGAAAGAGATCGTCTCCCCATTTGTGACCAAGCTGTCATCGAGATTCTTGAGTCTTACTCCAACAGAGATTCAGGTTGCTAGTCTGATCAAGGATGGTAAAACTTCTAAAGAGATCGCATCGGTGATACACGCATCAGAGAACACCGTCCGGTCGCACAGATTCCACATTAGGAGCAAACTTGGCATAAAGAACAAGAAAGTCAATTTTAGGTCCTATCTGCAATTCCTCCAAGATTAGTGATTTTAGATCACTCATTAGTAATGACATTCACCACATTATATTTTTCCTATCGACCACCCATGTCTATATAATAATAGTGAGGCATATCAGGGATCGAGCTTCAGTTTCTAGATCTCGCGCAACTCCAGATTGTGGACTTCTTCATTGCTGACTAGGGGAGGGCTCAAGCCATGAGAAGAAGTGACGCAGAATTTCATTTAAGGGATGTCCGTCAGATGTCAGACAGGGTGATGATCGACCTATTCAAGCGGAAGATAAATGATATGAACCGATCTCCTAGACATTTGCAGGGAACCTGGCATGAAGCTGGTGATTTCTTGATAACTCATTTCGGGAAGATCAGCCGCATCATGGACCAAAATAAGAAAACTCTGCTGAAGCTTTATCAGGCTGCCATTAAGGAAGTGGAGCAGTCTTCAGTTTAGTGCCTCACGTATTCACCTATACGAGGTATGCTGGATGCTTTTGCTCTAACTAGGACATTAAAAAATGTCAGAGCACAAAGGCAACACGCTAAATGATGACCAGATTAAGATACTTGCCCTACTTGCTGTGGGGACAGCAGAGGAAAACATTGCAGAGCAACTCTGCATGAGCACTCAAGCTGTCAGGGTGGAAACAGACTCTATTTTCAATAAGATCAATGCACCCAATCTCTTACAGGCTGTTCTCTGGGCAGCCTTGAGACTATAGGGTCCTAGCCCGGATATTTCATGAATTACCTGCTGCGACCACGGATTTGGCCGTCCTTCCTGGCGTCCTCGGGTGTCGGCACCTGCGACGTACCGTTCAG
>Ga0210128_1000018_pt1 | contig 20939 bp, 15 predicted proteins | sample Tolay_CordB_D2_FD_185579 | JGI IMG/M metagenome (GOLD analysis project Ga0210128, IMG submission 185579) | Wetland microbial communities from the San Francisco Bay, California, USA, that impact long-term carbon sequestration - Tolay_CordB_D2... | ecosystem: Environmental > Aquatic > Marine >... | reverse complement strand
AAGAACCCACAAGTGTACCGTGATAGATACCTGAAGCTGGACGCAAGTGCGGTGATGGTATTGGTCGAGGAAAGTCCGGTAAAATCCGGTACAAAGACCACTCAAGAGGATGCTAGATCCTTATCTGACAAGGGTTTAGCGGAGATTTCAGCTTGAAGTTCAACTTCTTCGTTATTACGAGACATTATCACCCTACCATTTATCTGCGCCCCCGGCTCCATTTTCAGAACCGGCACCTGAATTGTGCCAATGATTTTGGCTGACTCGAAGATATCCAGCCTGTCTGAGCATCTGATCGTGCCGACAACAACGCCAGAGACGGCAACCTCCCGTGCGCGCACTTCACCCCGAACCACAGCATCTTTGCCAAGAACAATTGTTCCATGGGAGTTCAGGTTTCCTTCGACAGCGCCCTCAACCAAAAAATTTTCGCTGCACTCGAGATTGCCCTTTATGTTGGTATTGCTGCCGACATAAGAATGGATAGTCACAACTTAAGTCCTTTTCGCCTAACGGCAATTGGTCGATTAGAGAATTAGGGAATTAGAGAATTGGTCAAATCATAAATGGTGAACGGTGAATGGTCAATCGTTGAAACCGTTGAAGTCGTTGAAGTCGTAGAAATCGTGTCTTCCAGGTTATAGGTGATGGGATATAGGTGATAGGTTGTTACCCATAACCCATTACCTATCACCAATAACTTAAGAATCCTTTCTCGCCTTTCCCGCTTGTCGCGCTTTTCTCGCTAGATATCGCTCCACCCTATGCCCCATGCTCTTTGCCCTATGCGCCTACTATGTCAGCCATCTCTTGCGGCGTTTGTAGTGTTTTACGTCCCGGTAGGAGCGTTTCGCCCCCACTTCGGTCAAGCCAAGATAGAAGCGCTTTACATCCTCGTTGTCGCGCAACCGTTCCACCGTGTCGTCCAGGACGATGCGTCCGTTCTCCATTATATAGCCGTAGTCGGAGATGGTCAGTGCCAGTCGAGCGTTCTGTTCCACCAGCAAAATCGTGGTCTGCTGCTCGTCGTTGATCTGCTTGATGATATGGAAGATTTCCCCGACCAGAAGCGGGCTCAAGCCCAACGAAGGTTCGTCCAGAAGCATTAACTTGGGCTGCGCCATCAAGGCCCTGCCAATGACGAGCATCTGCTGTTCGCCGCCGCTCAGATACCCTGCCAGAGACTTACTACGTTCTTTTATCCTTGGAAAGTATGTGTAAACCAACTCCTCTAACTCTTTAATTTTTTTTCGCCCAGTTTGAAGATGCGCGGCCACTATCAGATTCTCTTCCACAGTGAGATCTTCGAATACCCTTCTTCCCTCCATGACCTGGAAAATACCGCGCCTAACAATCGCCTCGGGCTCAAGGCGATGGATAGCTTCGTTCTCGAATTCTATAACCCCGTCGGTGACCTCCCCTTCCTCGGTTTTAAGCAAACCGGAGATGGCTTTAAGGGTAGTCGTCTTGCCGGCTCCGTTGGCCCCCAGGAGTGAGACAATCTGTCCCTCTTTAACTTCAAGAGACATTCCTTTCAACACCAGAATGACGTCGTTGTAAATAACCTCAATATTATTTACCTTGAGTAGTGCCATGTAAGAACACTCGATATAAATGCCTAAAGTGAGCTAAAGTGCCTAAAGTTTTGGAATCAGTAATTTTCTCCATAGGTAATAATGGCACACTGAGCACGGGTTCAGGTTGTCATAGTTTTAACTGTGGTCGAAATGTTTCCAAAAACTTCTCCACTAGCTGTTTGTGACGATCGTCTGCTTCTAGATAATCCGTGCGAAAAAGCTCTTTTGACTTCTTGCCAAAGAAGATGAAACGGGCTGCGGACAGATGGAAAAGACCGTACAGGTTGCTTCTTTCTAAAGACGCAACCTTCTGAGTGAATGCAATAGTCCGCGCCCCGTTGCTCGTTTCGTATATGATCATCGAACGTGACAGCTTTTCCTGGCGTATCAGCAGCGGTCTGTATTCCTCACTTCTTACTTCAGGTAATCCCTCCAGAAATTCCAGGATGGCTTGGCGCAAATGGCGGGGAAATCGGCTGAGCTGTGTTTGGTCAACTGACCCTTTGTTTTCCAGAAAGAATACCTCGGACAGACCTTCAGCCCTCGGCTGCACCTCGAAGAATTGGCGATGAATAGCTCCGGGGTTCGAATGGTCCAGCTCCAGGACCTGCCGCCCCTGCCCCTCGCCGTTCACCGCCCTATAGCCACGTGCCATGGTTATACCCACCAGCTCTTCCAGAGCTCGGTCATGGCTGTACTGCAGTCGTTCGCTCAGCTCTGTTGGGGTCAAATAGGGCTTAAAATAGCTGCACCCACTCCCTGCCAAGATAACCAAGAGGGTAAGACCAACCCATTTACATCTAGGAACGCAAAGCGCAGAGCGCCTAACGCCCTGCGCTCTGCGTCTTTTCATCATCATTACCAACCGAGGAAGCGGTCCTCCCTGGCGATGGACACTTTCTTAACCGGTACGAGCTTGCCCTGGCTCATCTTGTAGATGGTAGCGGACATGGCCGGTCTGTGGTCCGTCGGCGTGTAGGTAATGGGTGGCGCAAGGTCGCCCGTGTCAAAATCCTTCAAGGTTTCTAGCGCCGCTTTCAGGCCGGGGCCGTTGAGTTGGCCAGCCTTATCAGCCCTCTTGAGGCCTTCCCACATTACCATCATGGCCGTCCAGCCCTGGATGTAGCGGACCGTATGGACAGCATCGGGGGAGTTCTTCTTGTTAAATTCAAGTATCGACTTCATTCCCGGAACGTCAGCGCCGTACATGGCGACAGGCGACATACCGTACATTCTTTCGTTGCCGGCGTCTCCCAGGAGTTGCAGAAGATTCTCATCGAAGCCCCAAATGTTGGAGATGAACTTGGTCGTGAGCCCTAACTTGACAGCGTCTTTTACCGTGACCGAGGCAGACGGGGTTGTGCCACCAATCCAGGCCCAGTCAGGGTTAAACTCCTTCATGTGGAGGAGCTGGCTTGTGGCGTCGATAGCCCTCAAGCTTACAACCTCGTCGGGTCCTACTGCAAGGCCCAACTCCTTTGCCATTTCCTTGCCAGCGGGTATGGGCGCTTTGCCGTAGGGATGGTCAGGATAGGTGAAGACCACCTTCTTGGCTGCCTGCTCTTTGACGAACTGCATGGCCAACCGGATGGCGTCGGAGTATGACGTTACCACGAAGAAATTGTAGGGGGTCTTCGACGGGTCACAAAGGGCCGAATCATATGAGGCGGAGATATAGACGATCTCATCTTTCGCTACCTGCGCCTTGAGGGCGTTGGTGTCACCCGTGCCCCAGCCCTGAATTACAAAAACTTTGTCCACATCCTTGTACTGCTTATAGAGGTTGACTGCTTCGGGAATTTTGTAGGCATAGTCATTGGCAATAAGTTGAATCTTACGGCCGTTGATACCACCGTTTTCGTTGATGTATCGTTCGGCATCTTTGCACGCCTGGGCGTAATCCTTGCCCACCGCCGACGTGGGACCGGTGATATCGAAAATGCCACCGATCTTGATAGGTTCTGCCTCTTTCTTGGCACAGCCCCAGAATGTCAGTCCAGCCACGAGCAACAGTATGCAGAGCCAGCGGTAAGTCTTGATCCTTTTCATTATCTCCCTCCCCTTCTATCTTGAAGTGTCAGTTGGGTGGCCACCTTGAAATGGCGCCACTCTTTTTCCAATTTTGCTCTCGTTGAGGGTTTTCCTTCCCTTATCTTTCACCTTCTTTAGCAAAATTTCCAAGCATAATATCCTCTCACATTAGTAGGAAAAAGGCCACAGTTTCCAGTAGGCACGGATGGTGTGCCAGCGGGCAGCCAGCCCATCCGGTTCGAAAATGAGAAACAGAATGATCACCAGGCCGAATACCAGCTCCCTCAGGGTTCCAAAAATAGCGAAAATGTTAGGGTAGATATTGCTGAGTATCTCGGTTGGAATCCGCAAGACTTCAGGCAGTAATACCATAAAGATTGTTCCGAAGATACCCCCCAATACATGGCCCAAGCCGCCGATAATCACCATGGCCAAATATTGAATGGAAAGCCACATGGTGAAGTGTTCGTCACTAACCACCAGGTTGTAGTGAGCAAACAACCCGCCGGCCACACCAACATAAAAGGAGCTGATGCCGAAGGCCAGGAGTCGGTATTTGAACAGATTGACTCCCATGATTTCAGCGGAAAGATAGCGGTCGCGGACCGCCACCATGGCCCGGCCGGTCCTGGTCCGCAGGAGGTTCTTCAGAAAAATGGTTGAAACAATGGCCAGAACCAGAATTAAGTAGTAGTAGTGCAAGTCAGTGTCCAGGGTAAAACCAAAAAAACTGGGGCGGTCCACGTTCAGACCACCACTGCCGCCGGTGAGAGAAGTCCAGTTGCGCATGGCGTAGCCAATAATAAATTGGGCTGCCATGGTGGCGATAGCCAGATAGAGACCGCGCAAGCGTAGGGAAGGCACTCCGAAAATCATTCCCACACCCGCCGCTACCAGGCCTGCGGCTGGAAGTGACAACCAGAACGGCCATCCTGCTTTCATAAAAAGAATAGCCGAGGTGTAAGCACCGACCCCCATAAATGCTCCGTGTCCCAGGGAAATCTGGCCGGTGTAGCCGGTGAGGAGATTGAGGCCATGAGCGCCAATGATATAGATGCCAATCATGTTGGCCATATGCTGAACGCTGAAACCAAAAATTCCGCTCAACCAAGGAGCACTAAAAGGAAGCCCTACAAAGAGAAACAGCAGAAGTCCCCCCATCCAACACTTGAGCCAGACGGTCTGGAAGATTTTCTCGTCGTCTTGGTAGGTGCTATGAAATAAACCTGTGGGCATGGTATCTGTCACCTAGGGTTGAGATCGTAGTGCATAGCACTTTGGTAAACAGTAAACAGTAAACGGTGAGACCAGTTATTTGTTATCCGTTATACGTTACAGGTTGCTTTCTGACCTCCTTGCCCCGCCGTAGCTTTAGCGAAGGTGGGTGAGTCCTACCTGCTGTACTCTGTCTTCTGCTTTTTTTGAAATCCGCAATCCGAAATCCGAAACTGGGAACCCGCCCGAAGGGTGGGAGTCCGAAGGACAAATCCGAAATATACACACTGCCGCCTGTCAGCTGTCCTTTTCCCCTCAGCCCTTACCCTTAACCGTTTATCTTCTTTTTCGCTATGCTCTATGCGATCTTCAGACCCTTTCAATCTCCACAGTCCCAAAAAGGCCGTAGGGCTTGATCATCAGAATCACCACCAAGACCACAAAGGGTGCCACCTCTTTGACCCCACCACCGAAGTAGATATCAAGGTATCCGCCCATAAGGTTTTCAAGTATGCCAATGGCCAGCCCGCCGATGATTGCCCCAACAATACTATCAAGGCCTCCAAGAATAACCGCCGGGAACACTTTGAGACCGAAATCGGCCAGAGTTATGTTGATACCATTGATGTTGCCTATGAGCATGCCGCCCACGGCAGAAACAACCGCGGCAATACACCATGATATGGCAAAGATCCGTTTGACGCTAATTCCCATGGATTGCGCAACCTGCTGGTCATCTGCGGTGGCACGCATGGCAATGCCCGCCCGGGAATACTTGAAAAACGCAGCAAAAACAGCCATAAAAAGCAGGGCAAACCCAAAAGTCCAGAGGTATACTTCAGAGACAACTATACCCTGGAATCTCAGGGGTTCCTGGGGAAAGATCTGGGGAAACACTCTTATCTGGGTTCCCCAAAAAAGGGTAACGATGCTCTTGAGCACGGTAGCCAGCCCAATGGTCACCATGATAACGGTGATAATGGGCTCCCCGATCAGCGGCCTGAGCATCAACCGTTCTACCAGCAGACCGAGAACCACTGAAAAGGCCATTGTGATGATAAAGGCCCATACAAAGGGAACCCGCATATCTACCACCACCCAGAGACAAATGTACGCCCCCATGAGAACGAACTCGCCCTGGGCGAAGTTGATTACGCTGGTGGCCTTGTATATCAGCACGAACCCCAGGGCCACCAGGGCGTAGACGCTGCCAATGACCAAACCGGTGACTACAAGTTGACTGAAATGGAGGAATCCCGGGCTCATCTATACTCTCCGTCGCTGAGCACTTACAAAGTCAATTGCCGATTGGTTTATTCGTTCATTAGTTTTCGTAAGCGGTAAGCCGTAAGCCCTTCGACAGGCTCAGGACGCTTCGCGCAGTAAGCGGTAAACAATTCATCTGTTTGACTAATTTTCTAATTCTCTAATTTTCTAATCAACCAACCTTCCTGCTGCCTTCTGTCCTCTGTCGTCTGACTTCTGTCCTCTGCCTTCTGTCCTCTGACTTCCGACTTCCGACCTCTGTGGCCGCCTTCTGTCTTCTGCCCGCTGTCCACTGCCAGCTGTATTTCTCTATGCCCTACTTCCCAAAAATTCTCTGCCACCAGGAAACCCGCTCTGTTGCTGCATACTCCTCTGGAGACCTCACCGTCCGTACCTGCAGGTTGGTTCTCAATGTGGTCGTTTTGCCATCCTGATAGCGGATCACGGACTCGATGTCCAAGCTTTCTCGCTCACTGTAAAGGCCTGCGATCTCCTTGGCATATTTTTCATTGATGAACTTGCGCCTCACCTTCTTGGTCCGAGTGAGTTCTTCATCATCCGGATCAAGCTCTTTGTACAAAAGAAGGAACTTCACTATCCTGGCCCCTGGCGGCAGGCTACGGTTGACCCGAACCACTTCTCCTTCAATCAGGCCGTATACCTGCTCCTTGCCAGCCAGATCAGTGTATGTAGTGTAGCCAATGCGGCGATCTTCAGCCCATTTGCCCGTATGTTTAAAGTCTATGCAAATCATGGCAGTTACATAAGGCTTCTGATGCCCGAGCACGACAGCTTCAACAATGTACGGACAAAACTTCAATTTGTTCTCTATGTACATGGGAGAGAATTGGGTCTTGTCTTCAAGACGCATGAGATCAGAGATACGATCAATGCAGATCAGATGGCCGGCCTCGTTTATGTAGCCAGCATCGCCCGAGTGTAACCAGCCATCTCTGAGAGTCTCTTTGGTGGCCTCAGGATCTTTGTGGTAACCGTGAAAGAGAGCCGGGCTGCGAGAGACGATCTCACCTACCCCTGAGGGGTCTGGATTGTGGATCAGAATTTCAGTCTCCGGTATCGGTTTTCCTACGCTGTCGAAGTCAATATCACCGTCACGGTGAATACAAGATATTCCGGAGATCTCGGTTTGACCGTAGATCTGTTTCAGACTTACCCCTAAAGCATGAAAAAAACGAAACACATCTGGTCCCAGAGCGGCACCACCGGTGGAGGCACTACGTAACTGGGCAAAACCGAGACGATCCTTGAGCGCCCGGAATGTCAACAGGTACATGAGGCCGTACAGCAGACGCCAGCCAAGGGGGGGCTTCTGTTTGGCGAACTTAAAGTCAGCCATGCGGTAACCTACAGGCATGGCCAAGTTGTAGACAACTCGCTTGAGCCAACTAGCGTCCAGGTGTTTTACCATTACCGACCTGGAGAGCCCCTCCCAGACCCGCGGTGGCGAAAACATTACGTGGGGACCTATCTCATACAAATCTTCCGTGGCGGTTTCCGGCTCCTCAGGAAAGTTCACTGTGAAACCAATGGCCAGGGCACTGGAGACTGCCATCATCTGTTCGCCAATCCAGGGTAAAGGAAGGAAGGAAACGAATTCGTCACTTTCATATTTGGGGTCCACCGCATGCAGATTGAGAGCCATCTTTAACATGTTGCGGTGAGTAAGCAGGGAACCCTTGGGAAACCCGGTGGTACCCGAGGTGTAGGAGATCAGGGCTACATCCGTATCTTCTAATGTTCGGAGGCCCTCCTCGAATTCCCCTGGGTGTTCACGCTCATATTTTCTGCCGATCTCTTCCACATCGAGAAAGTAGATTAACTCTTCGTCCCCATAGTGCCGCATTCCTTTGCGATCCGTGTACACAATCCTCTCCAGTAAAGGTAGCTCTGCCTTCATCTCGAGGATCTTGTCCACCTGTTCCTGGTCTTCTGCAACTACAACCCGAGCTTCAGAGTGGTTAATAATGTAAGCCACCTCTGTGAGGATGGAGTCCTGATAGATTCCCAGAGGAATGGCGCCGAGGGATTGTGTGGCCAGTTCCGCATAAAGCCATTCGGGGCGATTATCGCCGATAACGGCTAGTTTATCGTTCTTCCCCAGTCCCAGAGCTTTAAGGCCCAGGGCAAATCTTTTCACATGATCGTAATACCTTTGCCAGCTCACCGCTTGCCAGATGCCGTATTCCTTCTCCCGCAAAGCCACCCGACGCTCACCGTAACGAAGCGCATTGCCTTGCAGCAAAAGGGGAAGTGGTTTACCCTCAATATCCTTTGTTGTGGGGTCCAATCAACTCGCTCCCAATGATCTAGTAGCCCAGAGGTTTCATGAATTGCTGTCGCGAGACCGCGAAGATGGGCGTGCCATCTGGCAACCACAGGGTGTTGGCTCCGAGGCGTACCTGAGAGGTACGTCGCAGGGGCCGACACCCGAGGACGCCAGGAAGGAAGGCCATATCCGTGGTCGCAGCAAGTAATTCATGAAATATCCGGGCTAAAATCCCAGTTTGGAAAAAGCGGCGTCAGAGCCTCCCAGGTAGGCATTGATCACATGCTCATTATGCTGAATCTCTTCCGGTGGACCCTCGGCAATCTTGGTGCCAAAGTCCAGGACGAAGACGCGATCAGAGATATCCATCACCACTCCCATATCATGTTCAATGAGAACTATGGCCACTCTCCGTTCCTCGTTTATGTCCAAGATGAAGCGTGCCATGTCCTCTGTTTCTTCCAGATTCATACCTGCCATGGGTTCGTCCAAGAGCAGAATTTTTGGCTGCATTGCCAAGGCCCGGGCCAGTTCCACACGTTTCTGCAGCCCGTATGGCAAGGTGCCTACGATTTTCTTCCGAATCGCCTGAATCTCCAACAGGTCAATAATGCGCTCCTCAATCTCCTGGCGGAGTTTTACTTCCTCTTTGCGGGCTTTGCCCCAGTAAAAGCCACCGCTGAGAAAACCGGATCGCAAGTGGACGTGTGCTCCGAGCTTTATATTGTCCAGCACGGTCATTCCCTGAAACAGTTCGATATTCTGAAAGGTCCTGGCTATACCCAGTCCTGCCACTTTATGTGAGGCCAACTGAGTGACATCTCGGTCTTCAAACAGGATTTTCCCCTCGTCCGGATGGTAGAATCTGCAAATACAGTTCAAGATGCAGGTTTTGCCGGCGCCGTTGGGTCCTATGATGGCGAAAATTTCACCGGGATCCACTGCCAGACTGACACCGTTGAGAGCGCTCAAGCCACCGAAGCTTAAATGTAGGTCTTGAACTTCCAACTGAGCCATGTTATCCGCTTCCATGTCGGCCGCATCAGACCGCAGCCTGCTGACGGGAGGTCAGCTTCTTGTGGGGTTTGGGGGTAGTTGCTATGATGGACATCATTAATAATGGACAACAATGCTCTGGCACAAATGCGTGGGACCAGCGCGTATAGGTCCCCTCCCGACTGAAAACATCGGGTAATGATCAGCCTCAGTTGACCTCATGATTTGTACGGAACAGGCAACAAAGTGGATGTCTCTCTGAGGTCCCTATTATTTCGTCAATTTAGCTACCTTTGTCAAGTCATAACAAAAACAGCAGTTTCCCCAAGAATGTTATGAGTGACACAGGCCAAAGGGGAAAGCTCGTCCACAACGAGCGATTGAACCCCACTAAAGCGGGATTCGAAATGTAAGGAAGGTATCCCATTTTATTGTAGTTTGCTCGCTAACTCCGCAGTCTCGCTCAATGAGCGAGACGCGGAATGCGCTCGCTGTCGCATTTTCGCGCCATTTTATGGCAGTGTCGCTTTTGGAAATGCACCAAATTTTCATGCTGGCCTTTGCGGGGTTAAGAGTGGAAGGAGAGGTTGCTCAGGTGCTCGTTGTTTCGCAGCCTCCCCCATTGGCCTTCCTGGTGTTTCATCTGAGTGACTGGTGGGAGGCCTGTGCCACTTCCGCAGCTTTGGGTGGGGGAGCCCCTGGCCCCGTTCCGCAGGAACGGGGAACAGGGAGGGGGCGCCTTCCCCCAAACCCAGCTGCGCTAGAAGTGACCAGGCCGGAGCCTTGGAACGACAGAAGAAACACCAGGAAGACATTTTCACTTCCAAATTAGGCTTCAACTCGGCAATAGCTTCAAAGTGTAAACATCAAGCATCCATCTTTGGGGAAACTCCAGTCCAATTTACACTTGACAATTTTGAAAATGGGGCGCTACCATCAACTAAACGGCTGAAGGACTGCTGGCTCTCAGCCCACACAACTGTTTTCCAATAGTGGAAAAATCGATGACACAGCCGGTTTCTCAGATGTCGCCTGCCTGGTATGCTATCTACGCCCAGGTCCGCCACGAAAGCAAGGTTTACACTCGTCTTTTGGCCAAATCTTTTGAGTGCCTTTTACCACAAATAGAGCGTTGGAGTCGGCGCCGAGATCGACGCAAAAAAATCCAGGTACCCATTTTCCCCGGCTATCTCTTTGTGCACACGGTACTCGACAATCACCACCAAGTCAAAATCTTGCAGACAGCCGGCGTCGTGCGAATAGTGCGGACCAAGGACAGTCCCCTCCCGGTGCCAGATAGTCAGATGAACAGTTTGATAACGCTCCTTGGCAGCGCCAACCTGCTCACCACCCATCCCTACCTGAACGAAGGCATGCGAGTCAAGATTGTCAATGGCCCCCTGTACGGTTGTGAAGGTATTTTGGTGCGCAAGAAAAACGAGAAGGCGCGACTGGTGGTGGCCATAGATATCATCCAGCAGGCGGTTTCGGTGGAACTCAGCGAAGAAGACGTTGAGCCCATATCGCTGTAGGGTCTAAAGCGCATAGAGCATAGCGCATGGCGCATAGCGTACAAATAGAGGGAGCTTTGTCATTGACAGTTTTTCGCTTTGCGCTCTGCGCTTAGCGCTTTGCGACGTGCGGGTGGCTTAAGGCCGGGTCCTTGGGGGCCGGACTTCTTATTGTGCGGACTGGTATTCGGCTATTTTCCTGCGGGCCACTGGGTGCTGTCGATTCTGAAACAGAATCTCCTGGTAGGCGTGTCGGGCAAGATCGCCCTGACCCATCTCTTCCAAAATTCTGGCCCGGTTGAGGAGGGCTGCCTCATTTTTTGGCTGCAAACCGAGACTCTGATCGAAGTAGTGAAAGGCCATCTCTAAATTCCGAACGTTTTTGCCGTAGGTGTGAAGCCAACCAAGTATATTGTAGATGACCGGCTTATACTCCACCACCTCCAGAGCTTGTTGGCCGATTTCCAAGGCTTTGAGGTCGATATCTTCGTCGTTACTTAAGTTTGACATCGAGATGTAACTACGCAAAAGAACAATAAAAATCCACGGCTCAGGCATTGCGTCCCGGACTGTGCTCTCAATCTTTTCCAGAAGACCTTCCTGGAGCGAAACGGGCATTGAAGACATAACCTCGAAGTTGACGAACGAGGTCACCTCGTACACTGGTATCTTTTGACCCAGTCCCTTAAAAACCAAACTCTTCGGCTTACTGAAGGCCACATTGATTTGACTGTTTTGCTGGCATCTCTTGTAAAGGCTGGCGCCTACCATGATCTGGTAAACGTTGCCCTCCCGTGAGGCAGATTCGATACGCTTGGTCAGGTTAATGGCGTAGCCTTCAATATTGGGCTCCGCCTTGCCTATCTTCACCCGCCATGGTCTGACATCTTTAATGACCTTGCCACAATTGATGCCCACGCCAATACGTGAGACCAACCGCTGTTCACTTAGCACTTTTTGGTTAAAGTTTGAGGACAGCCAGGCAAGTTTGATTTTCGTAGCTATCAGCAGAGCATTGCGGATGTCGAAGTGTATGTTTTCAGAATAAAGGAAAACTCTCAGTTCATCGCCAGAAATTGACCATTCCGAATCAATCCCATTCCCTTCGTAGCCGAAGTAGTCCAGGTGGTGGGATACGACTGCAAACATGGTGTCCTGGAAATCGCCCAGCATGTCGTCGTATTCCTGGAGAGAAAGGTTCTTGGCCAACTCCGTGGAATTCATGAGGTCGGCAAACAGGATGGTGGCGGTGCTCTCTTTCATAGGCTACAGCTCAAGATCAATTGTCCCCTCTCTGATGAAATTCTTCATTTGCTGAATTTCCTTTTCAAATCCCTCTACCTCCTTTGCCATTCTTTCAATCTCGCTCTTATCCTCTTGGACGGCTTTCCTTACAGCTTCATGGGAAGAATTGAACTTGGCATTGGTATCATCTATCGCATCTTGCAGCGACCCCACCTTGTCCTCCAGCTCTTGGCGAAACGCCTCATTTCTCTCAAGCATCGTGTTGGTTCTCTGAGATAGCTCGTTAACCTTGCTTGCCAGAGGTTTTGTCTTCTCAAAAAGCATTTCCGCCACTGCGTTGGCCTTGTCTTCCAGGTTTGTGAACACCTCCGCTTGATTGTTCTGTAGAGTGACAATATATTTCTCTAGCTCCGCCATTCTTTTCCTGGTCCTAGCCTGAGCGGCGATCTCGTAGAGCAATAGCAAAAAGACAACAATCCCCAGACCAAGGTCAATATAAAGCCCACCGGTAGGCAACTCACCAAGTGTCATTTAAGCACCTCTTCATCTCTGGCCAACTAATCACCCATGCATACCATTTTCTGAATTAGCAACAGTCAGAGCATACCTCGATTCATCAACTGCAAGGAAAAACACATTCAATAAACGTGCCAGCAATCTCTAACCCGGATATTTCATGAATTGCAGTCGCGAGACCGCGAAGATGGGCGTGTCACCTGGTAACCGCAGGATGTTGGTCCCGAGGCGTACCTGAACGGTACGTCGCAGGGGCTGACATCCGAGGACGCCAGGAAAGACGGCCATATCCGTGGTCGCAGCAGGTAATTCATGAAATATCCGGGTTAATAGTCGCCAGCACAGTTCACATTCTCCCGCATCTTCCCAGCTTATGGCGATGGCCGCCAGCAAAAGCATAATGGCAAAGTTTTGAGTTTACCCTGATTTGACTGGGAGGAGGGTCAACAGGAAAAAAAGGCTATTGAGAGGATCCTCACTCTTGCTTCATTACTCCATGGCCTCAAAGAGACTGGGGGCCTGCCGCAGGCGCCGCACAACCCGTTCTTTGCCCACCGCAGCGAGCACATCAAAAAGACCAGCCCCGGCAGCTTGCCCCGTAACAGCAGTCCGAGCGCCGTTGATGAGAATTCCCGCCTTAACGTCCAACTCGGTAGCCAGCCCACGGATGGCCTGCTCTACTGAATCAGGGTTGAACTCTGCCAGCGTTTCCAGCCGTTCCGCCATCACAGGCAGCCATTCCTTGAGGTTAGCATGTTTCAGGATGTTCTTGCGCAGCACTTTTTCTTCCATGGGGAAATCGTCTGCAAAGTACGGTCGGCCCAAGTTTGCAAAGTCCTTGGTGGTATGGTAGCGGCTGCGAATCAGGTCCACGGTTGATTCAAACCATGGTCTCTTGTCACCGGCGAAAGAGGGACTCCACAACCCGGCTGCCTCCAGTTCCGCCTGCACGTAAGGCAGCAACTCATCAAGTGGCATGGTTCGCAAGTAATGGGCATTCATGCTTATTGCCTTGGGATCGGTGAAAAATTTGGGGTCGTCTTGACGAATGTCGAACACGGAGTTAGCCCGATTGATGCCCTCCAGGGAAAAAGCATCGATGAGTTCATCTTTTGAAAAAAACTCCCTATCATCCGAAGTGGACCACCCCAGCAGAACGAGAAAATTTACCAGGGCCCAGGGCAAGAAACCCCGCTCGCGATAGTATTGTATGGCAACCATTTCACCATGAGCCCGTTTAGAGATCTTGCGTTTTTTGGGATCCAGGGTGAGCGGCATGTGGGCGAACCGGGGCAACCTCTCCCCCAAGGCTTCGTATATCAAGATCTGTTTGGGCGTGTTGGCCAGATGGTCTTGACCCCGGATCACGTGGGTAATTCGATCGCGAATGTCATCCACTGCATTGGAGAGGACGTAAAGGGGAGATCCGTTTGAGCGTACGATGACGAAATCTTCAATATCGCGGTACTTCTTCTCAATCACCCCGTATACTGCATCTTCAGAAACCACCCCTCCCGGACCCCGGGGCACCTTGAAACGAATCACATAGGCACACCCCTCTTCCTCCAGTCCACCGATCTCCTCAGCGGAACGATTGCGGCAGGTTCCGTCGTAATGATAGTCATCCTTTCTTTTTCTCGCCTCTTCCCGCTTGCGCTCCAACTCTTCCTGGGTACAGAAACACTTGTAGGCATGCCCGCTTTCCAAAAGTCTCTGGGCGGCCTGGCGATGCTCGCTCGCATAGGCGGACTGGAAATAAGGCCCTTCATCCCAGGTTATCCCCAACCAACGCAACCCATCCAGGATAGCCCCGATGGACTCCTCGGTGGAGCGCTCGGCATCAGTGTCTTCGATGCGAACAATCAGCGTGCCCGCTGTCTTCTGGGTAAAAAGCCAGTTATAAATGGCGGTCCTGGCCCCGCCGATGTGTAGATATCCCGTGGGACTGGGTGGGAAACGTACGCGGACTTCTTCCATATTACTTTCTCTCCTTCTCTATCGTCTCGATTCAATGGCATGACAAGAATATTTCATTCAGCTTCAAACTTCAAAGATCACTTTTATAATCATACCTTACTACCTTTGATTTACCAAAAAAATCATATCTTCCCGCTCCTTCCCTAGCCAGCCTTCTCATCCCCCCGCAGCGCAGAGCAAATGCTATCCGCCAATTTATAACTTATCCCTGGAACTTGGCTTATTTCCTCAACCTGGGCCTCTGCCAACCGTTTTACTGAACCGAAAAACCGAATCAAATCCCGACGTCTTGTGGGCCCGATTCCACGAATCTCGTCCAAACGAGATTGAAGGGTTTGTTTCCGGTGGCGTTTCTGATAATAGCTAATGGCAAAACGGTGAGCTTCATCACGCAGTCGGCTCAAAAGAAAGAGCAAAGGGGGATCTTTCTTCAGCTCCAGCGGGTTTTTTCTGCCTGGCAGATAAAGTCTGTCAGCGGCATCTGCCTCAGCCTGCGTGGTGGTCCTGGGTTTCTTGGCCAGAGCCACCACGGGCACAAGATCTGCGAACTCCAGCTCTCTCAAGACTGCCAGTGCTTGATTTAGCTGTGCTTTTCCACCGTCCACAACAAGCAAATCCGGCAAGGCCTGTTCCTTACGCACATCGGCAAAGCGGCGGTTTAGAACTTCAGCCATCATCGCTGTATCGTCGATTCGGTCCACCGTCTTGATGCGATATCGGCGGTAGGCTGATTTATCCGGTTCACCATCCCGAAAAACCACCAGGGAGCCCACCGGAAACTTGCCTCGAAAATTGGAAATATCAATACATTCCAGGCGATGGGGGATGGATTCCAGTCCCAACCGCTGTCGTAAGCGGTCCAGAGCAGGAATAGGATCGGTTGCCCGTGTCATCTCACTCATCAGGTAGTTTGCCGCGTTGTGTGCAGCCATGGCGAGCAATTGGCGGCCTTCTCCTCTTTTGGGATGCCTTACTCCCACTCGTTTCCCTTTGATATCTGAGAGCCACTCGGCCAGCAATTCCTGCTCTAGCAATGGTTCACTTATCAATATCTCTTCAGGGATCGCCTTGCCCTGCTCGTAGTACTGCAAGATGAACGCCCGCACCACCTCCGAAGAGCTACTTTGCGGTTTCTTGAATACAAAGCAATGACTTCCCACCATGCGCCCACCTCTTACGAAGAGTACCGCCAACCCGAGGTTATCCCCGGCCTCATGCGTGCCAACAGCATCCTGATCGCGAAAACGGGCTGACACCATCAGCTGTTTTTCCAAAGTCTTCTCCACCGCATTGAGACGATCCCGGTACATGGCGGCCTTTTCAAACTCAAGTCTGTCCGCAGCTCGTTCCATTTCCTGCCGCAATTTCTCTTGCAAGTCTTGAGTGCGACCTTTCAAAAAAAGCACGGCCTGTTCAACCACCGGACCATACTCCTCAGGTGATATGGCGCCGACACACAACCCAAGACAACGACCCATTTGATGATTGAGGCAGGGTCTGGCCCGCTGACGAAACTTGGTGCCTCTGCACTGGCGCAAGGGAAACATTCCGTGCAGCACCTTTAGAGTTTGGCGCACAGCGTTCGCTGAGGCGTATGGGCCGAAGTACTGGGCGCCGTCCTGGCGAATGCGCCGTACCAGTGATAGCCGTGGATATTCCTCCTTTGGGTCCAAACGCAGGACCAGGTATCTCTTGTCGTCACGGAGTATTACGTTGTATCGAGGCCGATGCCGCTTTATAAGGTTTGACTCGAGAATCAGTGCCTCTTTCTCTGAACTGGTAAGGATGAATTCCAAATCCGAAATCTTGGAAACCAGTACCCGGGTCTTTGGAGATTGATGCTCTTTCTCCCTGAAATAGGAAAGAACACGTTTGCGCAGATCCTTTCCTTTGCCCACATAAAGGATATTGCCTTTGGCATCCTTCATAAGATAAACACCGGGGCTTGAAGGCAGAGTGTCCAATTTATCCTGTAAGTCGGCAGGTGCTTTCATTTCATATCCACAAAATGCAAAGCGTCAAATCGTTAATTCGTTGAAATCGTACTTTCCAGGTTATAGGTGATGGGTTATAGGTGATAGGTTGTTACCCATAACCCATTGCCCATCACCAATGACCTAAGAATCCTTTCTCGCCTTTCCCTCTTGTCTGGCTTTTCTCTCTAGATATCGCTCTACCCTATGCCCTCTATGCTCTTTGCGCTATGCGCCTCAATAGACCTCCAACCTCTGTTCTTTCAGGTCCCGTATCTCATCTCGCAAACGAGCAGCTTCTTCGAATTCGAGCTTGGCGGCAGCCTCTTTCATCTGGTTCTCCAACCCTGTAATGTACTGATCCAGCTCTTCAACCGTCTTATACTCAACAGCTTCTTCCTGAACGGTCGCTACGGTAACATAGTCACCCTCATACACGGAGTCCAGAATATTATGTATTTCCTTTCTAATGGTTTCCGGTGTAATCCCATGTGTTTCATTGTATTCCGCCTGGAGCCGGCGTCTCCTGTTGGTCTCCTCCACAGCCCGCGCCATGGATGAGGTGATTTCACTGCCATATAAAACCACCTCTCCAGCCACATTCCGCGCTGCTCTGCCGCACGTCTGGATGAGGGATCTTTCCGAACGCAAAAACCCCTCTTTATCTGCATCGAGTATAGAAACCAACGACACCTCTGGAATATCGAGACCTTCGCGAAGCAAATTGATGCCAACCAGTACGTCGAAGCGACCGAGTCTCAGATCGCGGATTATCTCCACCCGCTGGATGGTGTTGATGTCAGAGTGTAGATAACGAACTCTAACCCCCAGGTCTGTGAGGTATTCGGTGAGATCCTCGGCCATTCTTTTGGTTAAGGTGGTGACCAGAACTCTTTCGCTGCGTTCTGCTCGCAGGCGGATTTCTGCTACCAGATCGTCAACTTGATGTTCTGCCGATCGCACGCTGATTTTCGGATCCATGAGGCCGGTGGGTCGGATAACCTGCTCCACCACAACTCCCTGGGCTTTCTGGAGCTCATACTCTGCCGGGGTAGCCGATACGTAGATGGCCTGTGGCACCACCTCCTCAAATTCCTCAAACGACAATGGTCGGTTGTCCAGGGCAGATGGCAAACGAAAGCCGTACTTTACCAGATTAAGCTTGCGAGAGCGGTCTCCACGATACATCCCCTTGAGCTGGGGCACAGAAATATGGCTTTCATCGATAAAGAAAAGGCTATCTTCAGGATAGTAATCCAACAAACAAGGCGGCGGTTCTCCGGGATGACGGCCGGTAATATGGCGCGAGTAGTTCTCGATGCCCGTGCAATAGCCCAACTCCTGGAGCATCTCAAGGTCGAAGCGAGTCCGCTCCTCCAATCTCTGGGCCTCCAAGAGCTTTCCTTCCTCCCTCACTTCAATTAGCCTCTCTTCCAGTTCTACCTGGATCGCTTCAATGGCTTGTGCCAGCATCGTCCTCGTTGTGACGTAATGGCTGGCCGGGTATACCGCAAGGCGCGATAGCTCTCGAGTCGCTTTGCCCCAGAGTGGATCAATTTCGAGGATTTTCTCTACCTCGTTTCCAAAAAACTCAATGCGCACCGCTCGCGCTTCCTCATACGCGGGAAAGACTTCCACCACATCCCCCCGCACCCTGAAGGTGCCCCGATGGAAATCCATATCATTGCGCTGATAGTGAATCTCCACTAACTTTCTCAGCACTTTGTCCCGCTCAATCTGCTGCCCCTTGTCAAGATGGAGCAGTAAGCCCTGGTAAGCTTCGGGGGAACCCAGTCCGTAAATGCAGGATACACTGGCAACAATTATAACATCTCGACGTTCAAGCAATGAGCGCGTTGCTGAGTGCCGCATTTTGTCAATTTCTTCATTGATGGAGGCATCTTTGGCAATATACGTGTCCGTCTGGGGAACGTAGGCCTCAGGCTGGTAGTAGTCGTAGTAGGAGACGAAGTACTCCACCGCGTTTTCGGGAAACAGTCTCTTGAATTCCCCATAAAGCTGGGCTGCCAGTGTTTTATTGGGAGCAATAACCAGGGTAGGCTTCTGGACCTTGGCTATGGTGTTTGCCATGGTAAAAGTCTTGCCCGAACCGGTGACCCCCAGCAGCACCTGGTGCTTGAGGCCGCGTTGCAGCCCATCGACCAGAATGTCTATGGCTGCGGGTTGATCACCAGCCGGTTCCAAGTCTGTTACCAAGCGAAAAGCTTTCATTGCGGTTTCCCACTACGCTTATCTCAGGGGCTGTCGAATGATTTTAGATTGTAGATTGTAATTCTTTAATCTGAAATCTACAATCTGCAATCGCCAATGTACCTCTGCTTACTGCTTACCTTTTTATCCATTGAATACTCCGGCATGGGGCAATATAATGCTGTGATTGGTTGGATGAGATCAAGAACTCGAAAGGAGCTGCGATTATGACCTCGAATGATTCCGCCCCTTCCGCTCACTTTATCAAGAAAATCATCGAGGATGATTTGGAGACAAAGAAGTACGACGGCCGAGTCATGACCAGATTTCCACCTGAACCAAACGGTTATCTACATATTGGACACGCCAAGTCAATCTGTCTCAATTTCGGTCTTGCGGCAGAGTATCGCGGCCTTTGTAACTTGCGCTTTGATGATACCAACCCCACAAAAGAAGAGGTTGAATATGTAGAATCGATCCAAGAAGATGTCCGCTGGCTCGGATTTGACTGGGACGACAGGCTGTACTACGCCTCGGACTACTTTGAACAACTCTACCAGTACGCAGTGCAATTAATTAAGGATAACAAGGCCTATGTGGATGGTTTAAGCGCGGATGAAATCAGGGAGTACCGCGGAACCCTGACGGAACCTGGTAAAGAGAGTCCCCATCGCAACCGTCCGGTTGAGGAAAATTTGGACCTATTTGAGCGCATGCGGGCGGGCGAATTCGAGGATGGCACTTATGTACTCAGGGCAAAAATCGATATGGCCTCTGGAAATCTGAACATGCGGGATCCTGTTATGTACCGCATTCTTCATGCGGAGCACCACCGCACTGGCGACAAGTGGTGCCTGTACCCCATGTATGACTGGGCCCACGGCCTCTCTGATTCCATTGAAGGGATCACCCATTCAATCTGCACCCTGGAGTTTGAAGATCACCGTCCCTTGTACGACTGGTTTCTCGAGCAGTTGGAAGTCTATCAGCCGCAACAAATAGAGTTTGCGCGGCTCAACCTGACCCACACCGTAATGAGTAAACGAAAGCTTTTGCGCTTGGTGCAAGATAACCATGTCAATGGCTGGAATGACCCGCGGATGCCAACCATATCTGGGCTCAGGAGACGCGGCTACACGCCGGAGTCAATCCGGGAGTTTTGCGAGCGTATCGGCGTGGCGAAAAAGGACAGCGTGGTAGACATCAAGTTGCTCGAGTACTGTATACGCGAGGATTTGAACAAGTATGCTCCTCGCGTTCTGGGTGTTTTGCGGCCGCTGCGCCTGATTATCGACAACTATCCCGAAGACCAGGTGGAGGAGTTGGAGGCCATAAACAATCCTGAAGATCCTTCCATGGGAACACGCATGGTTCCGTTCTCACGGGTACTCTATATCGAGCGAGAGGATTTCCGTGAGGATGCACCGAAAAAGTGGTTCCGCTTGGCCCCCGGTAGAGAGGTACGGCTGCGCTACGGCTATTATATTACCTGCGTAGACGTGACGAAGGATGACAACACCGGAGAAGTGCTGGAACTCCACTGTACCTACGATCCGGAAACTCGAGGCGGATGGTCCCAGGACGGGCGCAAGGTGAGGGGAACTTTGCACTGGGTTTCTGCTGCCCACGCCATCGATGCCGAAGTGCGACTTTACGACCACCTTTTTGCAGACTCCAACCCCGAAGAAGTGGCGGATGGTATTGATTTCCAAAGCAACATTAATCCCAACTCACTGGAGATTTTGAAGGCGTGCAAACTTGAGCCATCCCTGGCTCAGGCAACCCCGGGGAGTCGCTATCAGTTTGAAAGACTGGGATACTTCAGCGTTGATACCGACTCTTCCGAAAAAAACCTTGTTTGTAATCGTACGGTTACCCTGAGGGACACCTGGGCGAAGATTGAGAAAAAACAGCAGGCAGGTGGAGGTTAGCAGCGGGCAGAAATCAGAGGTCAGAGATCAGACGTCAGAGGTCAGAGGACAAAAGAGGGAAGACAGAGGGCAGAGGACAGAGGACAGAAATTCTCTTGTGGGAGCGGCTTTCAGCCGCGATCTTGCGATTTCTACGGTTTGTACGATTCACCGCTTACTGCGCGAAGCGTCCTGAGCCTGTCGAAGGGCTTACCGTTTACCAT
>Ga0210128_1000017_pt1 | contig 20956 bp, 16 predicted proteins | sample Tolay_CordB_D2_FD_185579 | JGI IMG/M metagenome (GOLD analysis project Ga0210128, IMG submission 185579) | Wetland microbial communities from the San Francisco Bay, California, USA, that impact long-term carbon sequestration - Tolay_CordB_D2... | ecosystem: Environmental > Aquatic > Marine >... | reverse complement strand
AGCAGTGTGTGGATAATTATGTGGACATGTATCCCAACCGGGCCAACAACTACTGCTGCGGAGCCGGTGGTGGTGCCTGGGCGGCACCATATGCTGAGGAGCGCATCTACTACGGTCGGGTGAAGGCCAAACAGATCAAAGATACCGGGGCCGAAATGCTAATCGCGCCTTGCCACAACTGCCGCGACCAGATCATGAAGAGTCTGCGCCAAGAATTTGACATGATGGATCTGGAAGTGAAATATCTCTGGGAGTTGGTGGCAGATTCCCTGATCATTGAAGGAGTAGACGAATAGGGAAAGTAACCGAGACCTAAGAATTCAGTCTGGCAATTAAGCCCCCGGTCTTTGGAGACTGGGGGTTTTTTTAGCTGGTTTTTTCCTTTTGACCTACTTGGCTTTTTGCTATACTCGGCGAAGGTGTGAATTGGCTGTGAGTTTTTGCATGAGGAGGTTTCATGGACTTCAATACGTTTCTTGAAAAATGTCAGAGCGAACCCACCGTCAGCGACTTCGAATCCTACCTCGCCTACTGTATTTTCGAAAAGAAATCTGCCGAGACCAGCGGTAAAGACGAGGTTACGGTAGAGATGTACAGTTTTGTTCGCGATCAGGCTTTTGAGCGTCGTGACGAACAGGCGGCACGTCTACTCTACGATCTTGCTGGCGTTTCAAGCTGGAAGGAAGGGGAGTGGGAAGGCGCTTTGCGCTAGGCGCACTCGTTTACCGCGGAGCACGCAGAGAACGCTGAGAAAATACAACAGGTTTCTGCTCTGCGCTCCCTGCCCGCCATCGCTCTCGCCTGCCCGCTCGTGCCTCGCAGTGGCAGGCGGGCTCAGGCGAGGCGGGAGGGTCGGCTTCCTCTGCAGGAATATAAAAAAACCCGGCCGGGACTTTTGCCCCAGCCGGGTTTACTCTCCTTGAGAAGCGTATCCCTTAGGTGCGCAGGAACTCTTCAGTCAGCTTGTCCCATGACAGGTCGGGTAAGTTGCCGACCACATCATCAATGGGACCACCGTCAGCGTAAGTCATTCCCACTGAACTGACCATCTCCACCAACTTCTGATGTTCCGCCTGGATCCATTCGGTGCTTTCCTGGCCGTAGAGGAGATTTTTCAGGTCCTTTTTCATCGCTGCTGGTTCAATGACCATCAGCCAGCCATCGTTGTATGGTTGCTCTTTGATGACCGCAGGTTTCTTGGTAACCTGATAATTTTGGGCGGCAACCACCCCTGAAAGTGGTGAAAGCGCTTGAGCCTCCTTGCCCTCTCGCTTGAAGGCCAGTCCCACCTCGCTGAACTTGACCTCCTCACCGGTCAGCGGCAGATCCAAGGAATCCATGGCCCCAAAAACTTTCATGGCGAAGTCGTCCAGTCCGATGCGGATACGACCACCGTGCTCAACCCTGGCCCACGCATGTCCCAGATGAAAGAAATGTCCTTCTGGGAGGCCAAAGCCGTCCACCTGGTGGATGGTGCTTATCCGGGCCGGAATCTGCAACTGCCAACTATCCTCCAGCATTTGGTCAAACTCACAGGTGTGACATTCAAACTCGTGGGGGCAGAGTCGGGAAGTAGTCCTGCCGGTGAGTGCGTGTCGACACTCACGTTGCAGTCCTGGACGCTTCTTCATCTTTTCCTGCCAAGAGATAATGTGGGCTTTCTTACCGGTGGGCTCCAGTCCCTGACGACGCGCCGCCGCATTCTTATCTGTGGTTTGCTTCATGGCCTTATCAAAAGGACAGGCAGAACAATTGTAATATTGGTTGCAGAGTTTGTAATCGATAACTCCAGCTTCCATCCAGATGCATTTTTCCTCGCCATTGGGCACTGCCTTGAACCCTGACATCTTTTTTGCTTCCTTCATGTGAAACCTCCTTGTAGTAATAAATAGTAAACTCAATAAGTTCTTGCTGGGTTTTGTCCTTCACTATGAGCAAGGGGCGTGCCATTCTTGTTTTTTGCTGGTAAGTTACTGAAAATACTAAAGATTGGATGGGATGTGGGTGAGTGCTGGAATAGCTGGAAGTGTAGGATTAATCTACATCAAAGAAGCATTGTGCAGATAACACATTGATATAACAATTAAAATATAGGATGGTGTAAGATGCCACATATAGTTGCTTTTTGCCTCACATTATTGAGGTGTATTGCCACGGTGAAGAAATCTATGACTCGGTGTAAGGTGGGCACGGATCAACACGGTTCATGGGGTAATGCCCGCCCAACGGGTGCAATTAACTAAACAGGTTGGCGATGGGGAGAGCCGCATGCAGTTGGAATTTGCCACATATGAAGGGTGGTGTTTGGCCACTAAGTGTGGCGAGGGAGGAGGTTATGTCGTGTAATTCTTCAGACCTCTGAACTGTCAAGCCCTCAAAAAGAGGTCGGTGCTAAGATGCCAGATCATGAGTTCACGACAGGCAGGGCAGAAGTAGGAGAACTTGCGGTCGGCGCATTCCAAGCCGACAGAGTACTGCATGACGCAATCAGGATCGGCGCAATGTTTAAGGCCAAAGGTGTGGCCCAATTCGTGAATGGCCTCTTTTTCCAGGCGGCTTATGAGCGGAGGGCAGCCGATTTTCGGGGCGCTGTCGGGATTGCCGCGCAGACGATAACTGGAGATAATAGCACCCTTGCCTTTGAACTGGGCCTCGCCAAATACAAAGGAGAAGATAGGGTTGAAGAGATCGACCTGGGTCACCCCCAAGACCTTGAGCGCATCTGGAGCTGCGGTATCGATTAATTTCCGCAGAATCAAATTGGAGTTGTATTGCTGGCGAGCAGCATCCAGGGCATAGGCGGGGAGCCCTTGATTGGTGGCAATCTTGACTGCCAGGCTGAACTGTTCCTGGATGCTTTCTGCGATGATTTCAAGATGTTTATCACCTACATCCCCCAAGGGTATAAGGTAGATGAATTGGGGGTCATTCTTCATGATAGTTTATTGCTGTCTTTCCAGGCCGAACTTTTTAATCTTCTTGTGTAGAGTTGAGCGGTCGATATTTAGAAGACGTGCCGTCTTGGCTATGTTCCAGTCGTTTCTTTGGAGCATTTTCTCAATGTGGCTCTTTTCCACTTCCTGCAACGATCGGGGTTCCTCAGTAAGGGGTGATTCAATATTGCAGAAGGGCAAATGCTTAACCATCATTTGAGGCCCCTGATCAATTACTAGAGCCCGTTCAATCACGTTTTCGAGTTCACGCACGTTGCCAGGCCAGTGATAATCCATCATCAAGTCCATGGCCTTCCGGTCCACCCGGTCGAATTTCTTATTGAATTCCACATTATATTTGTTTATGAAGTGGGCCGCCAACAAGGGAACGTCATCTATACGTTCCCGCAACGGGGGGAGCTGGATACTGACCACATTTAAGCGGTAATAGAGGTCGCTACGGAAAGAGCCCTCCTCTATGGCAGCAACCAAATCGCGATTGGTGGCGGAGACGAGTCGGACGTCTACCTTTATTTGTTCTGTCCCACCCAAGCGGCTGAAGCTTTTCTCCTGCAATACTCGCAGCAGCCTGATCTGAGTCTTCATACTGATGTCGCCCACTTCGTCCAGGAAAAGGGTTCCTTCATTGGCCAGCTCGAACCTTCCTTTCTTGGTGCGGTCGGCACCGGTGAAAGCCCCCTTTTCGTAGCCGAACAGCTCGCTCTCCAGTAGGGTTTCGGGAAGAGCTCCGCAGCTGGTGGCCACAAAGGGGCCATAACGTTGGGAACTGTTGCTGTGAATAGCTCTGGCCACAAGCTCTTTGCCTGTGCCGGTTTCCCCAGTTATCAGTACGGTGGCGTTGGTGTCGGTAACGGCCTTGATCATTGAAAAAACTTCCTGCATGGCCTCGCTTCTGCCAATTATATCTTCGTACTCGTATTGTTCAGTCAAACGCTTGCGGAGCAGGATGTTTTCGGTGATCAACTGTTGATGTTCAACGATTCTTTTCAGCATCAGGGTTAGTTGGTCCACGTCGAGGGGTTTGACAATATAGTCGTAGGCACCTTCTTGCATGGCCTGGACCGCGCCGGGGATGGAGGCGTAGGCAGTCATCATAATAACCACGGTTTGAGGGGCAATCTCTTTAACCTGTTTGAGCACCTCCATACCGTCCATACCTGGCATCCTAAGATCGAGGAGAACAATATCCCAGTTCTCCTCGCGTACGGCTTGGACGGCCTGAGGCCCGTCTTCAACCGCTTGGGCGAAGTAATTTTCCTCCTCCAGCCAGTTTGTGAGGGCAAGACAGACCATTGGCTCGTCATCGACCACTAAAACCCGTGCATCTTCCTTCATTGGTTCACCTATTGGAGAAGAGTTGAGGTTGGAGGATGGCCTTACTCCTTGCAGCTTACTGTGTACTGTTTATTTATTTACTGTGGACTGCGGTGGTGAAGACGAACTCATCCTCTTTCTGTTCCTCCAAGGAGAGCGTGTTCAGACCCGGTGGCAGCTGAATAGTGAATCGAGTGCCCTCACCCACTTTACTCTGGATATGGAGCTCTCCCTGGTGCTGGCGAATGATACCGTAGGCTACGGAAAGGCCAAGCCCCACGCCTTTGCCGTCGGCTTTGGTGGTGAAGAACGGCTCAAAAATCCTCTCCATATCATCTTCTGAGATGCCCAAGCCGGTATCAGTTACCTGAATCTCTATTCTATCCATCTCCTGGTTAAACTTGGTGGCAACGGAGAGCGTTCCACCTTGTGGCATTGCCTCAATGGCATTCCAGAGAACGTTAACAAATGCCTGCTGCAAGCGTTTGAAATCGCATGACAAGAAAGGAAGCTCCGCGGCATAATCGGTATGAATCTTGATTTCGTCCAGTCCGGCACGATGCCGCAAAATAGTGAGAGTTTTGTCCAAGATTTCGTGGATGTCATTTTCTTTAATTTCAATTTCACTCTGGCGGGAAAAATCCAGCAGATTCCGTGAAATATTCGCACATCGTTCAGTCTCGCTGTTTAAATAGGAAATGTAGTCTCGCAACTCAGACACCCGACTCTCCGGAAAAGGCTCCTGCTGGAGGATGCTGTTCGCCAGTTTGCAGAAAGTGAGCACGCTTGTCAAAGGATTGTTCATCTCGTGGGCGATTTCCGCCGCCAGTCTACCGATGGAGGCGAGTCTCTGGGAGCGCCACAGGGCCTTCTCCCCCTTTTTTCTCTCAGTGATGTCCCGAAGGAAGCCAATGGTGGCCACCTTGCCTTCATGGGTAGAGAGAGCGAAACTTCCATGCCCGGTGATGGGCATCCCGTCTTTGCGGAACATCTCGATCTCGTAAGCCTGGTCCAGGGTCTCTCCTTTCTGTCTGAGTTGGTAACGTTCCATGGTCTCTTGCAGATTTTCTGGATGAACCAGGTCAGCCCAGCCCTTATTCAACAGCTCAATGGACTCATAGCCAGTGATGGTGGAAAAGGCATCATTGGCATAACGAAATCGTGCCTCAATTCCCTCATGGTCTTGGAGGATGAATATCCCCAGTTGAGCTTTGTTGGCCGCATCGTCGACGGCCCGCTGCCTGCCGGCGAATTCCTCCACCTCGAGTTCCAGCTTTCTCGTTTCGGTGATGTCCTTGAGGTGGCCCAATTTGCCGATGGAACCATCTTCCAGCTTGATGGGGATACTTCTTACTTGGAAAATTTTCCTCGATTGCGGTAAGTTGTATTCCTGTAGATAGCAAACATCTTCTTCTGCAAACTTATCCATCACTGACCAGGGACATGGAGTTTGCCTGTTAAATAGGGCTTCATAACAGATCTCGCCAATGTGGTCGCCCACCAGATCGATGAGGGTCTGATTCATGAATACGATTCTGTGGTCTTTCGAAATGATGTAGAGGCCATCTTTGAGGCTATTGGTCCAGGCGAGACCACCGGTCTCGGACTCGAAGGTAAGCTGGCCATATTTCTCAAGGGTGACGTCATTCAATACACCGCGCACCGATAAGAAGTTGCCATTTGAATCGGTAGTGATAAACCCCCTTATCTTTATCCATGCCAAGTCACCTGATTTTTTAACGATTCTATACTCGGCAAAGTAATACTTGTCCTTTTTTAGGGCTTGTTTTACTGCCTCTCGGGCTATCTCTTCGTCTTTCTCGTAGACAATATCCAGCCACTTCACTTTTCTATCCAAAAATTCCTCCAGCTCATAGCCGGTGAGATCTTCGATTTTTCTATCGTACAGATCCAGAGACCAATCCGAGTATCCCTTGAAGTAAATTAGGTCTCTGGTGTCGAAATAGAATTCTTGTGGGGAAATCTTGAAGTTGACCATTTTCTCCAGCTCCCCCACCCGGTGCAGGAGCTCTTCGTACGTTGGTTTGGCCATGAAATTCCTCTATGAGTTTGGGTTTGTCTACACCTAAACACGTTATTATAACACACTGTTTTACTGGGTAGTGATAGCGGTTTTAAACACTATTACTCTCATAAGGCTGCAATAGAGCAAGCCCACTTTGTCTGATGGGCGCAGTGGAGGCAGGGAGGGGGCGGATTTTCAGTTTGACTCGTCTTTGCCTTTTTGATACCTTCCAACAGTAGTCACAAGGAAAATTCTCTTTATAGTTGGTCAGTTAGCAGGGAACAGCGCAAAAGATTGAAATTTCGAAATTCGAAATTCGAAATTCGAAATTAAAAATGGGGGAGTGCATGAAGGTACTTGTCATCGGCAGTGGTGGGCGCGATCATACGATTGCTTGGAAGTTTGCCCAGAGTTCCAGGGTGAAGAAAATCTATGTGGCCCACGGGAACGCCGGGATTTCGCAGACGGCAGAGTGTGTTAATGCCCGGACCATAGAGGAAATGCTTGCCTTTGCCGCCCGTGAGAGTATCGACCTTACCTTTGTGGGGCCGGAAAGCCCCCTTTCAGCCGGCATTGTCGATCTCTTTGAAAAAGAAGGGCTGGACATAGTTGGGCCAAGCCTAGCTGCAAGCCGGCTGGAGTCTTCCAAATGCTATGCGAAAGAAATAATGCGCGATCTTGGGATTCCGGTGGCGGATTTCGAGATCTTTGACGACCCGGATAAGGCCCGGGACTATGTACGCAGTGTGGGATATCCGGTGGTGGTAAAGGCGGACGGCTTGGCGGCAGGTAAAGGCTCTCTGGTTTGCGATGATGTGGCCCAGGCAGAGGATGCCGTCCACCTGCTTATGGAAAAGCGAATTTTCGGAGACTCGGGGAGCAAGGTGGAAATTGAGCGGCGGCTGTATGGTCGAGAGCTCTCATTTTTCTGTTTCACCGACGGCAACTCGGTGATGCCCATGGTGGCAGCTCAAGATTACAAGAGGGCTCGGGATGACGACGAGGGCAAAAACACCGGTGGTATGGGATCCTACTCTCCCCATCCCTGGCTCACTGAAGAGATGAGCCAGACCATAATGGATCGAGTGGTGCAGCCGCTCATTACAGGCTTCAAAGAAAAGACCGGCATCGTCTACAAGGGCATTCTCTATGTGGGGCTGATGTTGGTGGAAGAGCAGGACTCCATAACTCCTTATGTGCTCGAGATTAATATTCGCCAGGGAGACCCCGAGGCCCAGGTTATATTACCGAGGCTGGAAACCGATCTGGTTGATATATCAGAGGCTATTGTTCAGGGACGACTCCACGAAATAACGCCCAAGTGGAACCCAGATTATCAATTGTGTTTGATTGCTGTGAGCGGCCGCACGAAAGGTAAGAAAGGGTGGTACAAGGGATATCCTGAGCGTTACAAAATTGGTGTGCCCATACACGGGCTGGACCAAGTTGATCCTGAATGCCTGGTGGTTCATTCAGGGACTGGATTCGGCGACGAGGGTCAGTTGATCACCACCGGTGGCCGGGTTTTGTGCATAGTCAGCCGGGGCAAGACTTTGAAGGAGGCGAGGGAGAAGGCGTACGCGGAGATGGAGAAGGTAGAATTTACCGGCATGTACTATCGCAGTGATATAGGTAAGGAGTGAGCCGGATGCAGCACAGCAAAGAGTCTAATCAACACCCGGTGAATTCCCAGCAGAATCCCATGGTCGGTGTAATCATGGGAAGTGACTCTGATTTGCCGGTAATGCAAGAAGCTCTGGAGGTACTAACAAGTTTCGGAATTCCTGCCGAGATCACGGTGGCGTCAGCGCACCGCTCACCAAAAAGGGTGTATGAGTATGCAAGTTCTGCCAGTAAGCGGGGTCTCAAAGTACTGATAGCAGGTGCTGGTGGAGCTGCCCATTTGGCTGGTGTCCTGGCGGCTGAAACCAGGCTGCCGGTAATCGGTGTGCCCATAGCCTCTTCTCCCTTGGCAGGGTGGGATGCACTGCTGGCCACCGTACAGATGCCGGCGGGTGTGCCGGTGGCCACCATGGCTGTGGGTAAAGCCGGAGCCAGAAACGCAGCCATTCTGGCGGTACAAATACTGGCAGTGGCCGACAGCGAGTTGGAGAAGCGACTTGAGCGCTACAAGGAAGAGTTGGCTGAGCAGGTGGCCGAGAAAGCTGCAGGACTGCGCGAGAAGTTGTCCATTCCCTAATCAAGGCAAACCAGGAATCGAACCACGAAGGACACAAAGAGCACGAAGGGATGCAATTTCAGATTGTTGATTTCAGATTGCAGATTGGGAAATCTTCCTATTGCTGCTTGTGACAATCTACAATCTTAAATCTAAAATCTCAAATATACCTCTGTGATCTCCGTGGTTCAATCTTAACTACTTATAATGCCACTCATACTCAAAGTGGAGAAAGATCCTTCCCAAAGCGAAGAAGCCATCAGGCAAGCCGCCCAGCTCATTGTCAACGGCGGGGTGGTAGCTTTTCCGACGGAAACCTTCTATGGTCTGGCGGCCCTGGCCACTGACTATCAAGCCATTGACAAGCTATATCAGCTTAAGAAAAGGCCGGCTCAAAAATCCCTCAGCATCCTGATTGCGGATCCAGCGGAACTTGATGACTGGATTGAAACCATCCCCAATCAGGCGCTTCATTTGATGGCACGCTTTTGGCCTGGTCCCCTCACCCTTGTTTTTGCTGCCGCAACACATCTGCCAACCAATCTCACCGCTGATACCGGCAAAATAGGTGTAAGGATTTCCTCTCATCCGGTTGCTCAGGCTCTGGTCCGAGAGGTAGGTGCACCCATCACTGCCACCAGTGCCAATCGGTCAAAATCCCCTAGTTGTCGCAGTGCGGGTGAAGCAATAACTCAACTGGGTTCGGACCTGGAAGCCATTCTAGATGCTGGCTTGACGCCCGGGGGCAAAGTCTCTACAATTGCCGACGTAACTACTCGTCCTCCCAAGATTTTACGAATCGGGGCAATTGCCGCCCAGGAGGTTTTTTCTTGCTGGGAGCAAAATGCATAGGTGCCGCGTTGCCTATGAGCACAGAAGCCTCTCTGCTACATCCCTGCGCCCCAAATAGCTCACGGCCCTATGCGCACCCAGTCTTGGAGCGAGTCAGGGACGCGGGAGCCTCATGAGGAAATCCTTTTTTAGAAAATTTTTCGAGATGGTGCAAGGAAACCTTGTCTCCCGAATGTTTGGATTCATAAGGGAGATGGTTATTGCCGGTTATTTCGGCACTACTCGAGCCACTGACCTCTTCGCCATAGCCTTTACTATTCCCACCCTGTTTCGACGTATTCTGGGTGAGGATATGGTAGAAAAGGCCTTCTTGCCCTCTTTCCGCCAACTGATTGCCGCCGGGGAATATCGGCGCGCCTGGATGCTGGCTTCCAGAATTTTTAACCTCATGATGCTTCTGCTTCTGCTCATCATGGGGCTCTTTTATCTGCTGACTCCAAAATTGGTCAGAGTGATCGGCGCCGGTCTCGCTCTCAGCGAGTTCCACCAGGCTGAGATCATGACCTATTTTATCCTTCCTTTCATGGTGGCCATTGGCTTGGCCTCATTTGTGGGCGGCCTTCTCCTTTTTCTGGACGCCACTGCCACCTACGCCCTGGCGCCGATAATGCTCAGTATCGGAGTCATTATCGGTATCATTGCTCTAAAACCCTATATTGGTATGTATAGTTTGGCAGTGGGGTTTGTTTTGGGAGGGGTGCTGCAGTTTATCATCCAAATTCCCATGCTTATTAGATCCTCGCGCCGCAGCAACCTTGGCATGCAATATATGGCCGCCCTGGGAGAATCTGTGCCGGAACTCAAAGAAGTGGGGCGACAGTCAGGTTGGATCTTCGGGCAGTCCGTGGCCAGCAAGACCGTGGAGGTGGTAGATCGGGTGCTTGCTTCTTTTCTTGTGCCCGGCAGTATTGCTGCTCTCTATTTTGCCCAGAGGCTTGTCCAGTTGCCCAACTCCATTATTGGCCTCGCCGTGGGAAGGGCGGGGGTCACTGAGCTCAATGATCAAGTGCAACAGGAAGATTGGCAGGGGTTCCGCAATACGGTGATTACCGGAGTTCGCTACAATATCGTCTGCATGGTGCCCCTCACCGTGCTGGTGGTGGTACTGGTGGGACCCATAACTTCGGTGGCTTTTCAGCGTGGAGCCTTTGACAGTTCGGCGGTGAAGCTCACGGCTTTAGCCTTTGCTTTCTACGCTTTGGGCCTTTTGGGTATGGGGCTGTGGAACCTCTACAGCCGTGTTTATCCAGCATTGGCCAAGAATCAGATTCCCCTCTACTCCTCGCTACTTTGCGCTTTTGTGAATGTGGGGCTGAGTTTGCTTTTGGTGCGGACGCCAATCAAACATGGAGGGCTAGCACTCGCCTCTTCCATCGCCTTTACCCTAAACGGTGTGATACTGTTCGCTGCTTTTAATTTTGAACTACGCCGCTTGGGGCAGGAGGGTATTGGCTGGCAGGATCTTGGCGACACGCTTCTTTCCATCACTGTTGCTAGTGGTGTGGGCGGCTTGACCGCCTGGATTCTGTTTCCTCTATTCAGCGAAATCCATTTTCTGGCCCGCCTGCCGCACCTGATTTTTCATTGGGGCGAGGTTGTCGCCCTGGGGCTTACAGCTGCTGCTGGGATGTTCATGTTTTTGCTGACCCTCGGCTATTGGGGCCGATTTCGAGGCGGGGGTGCAGCCGGGACAGAACGGGTCATTTTGACGGGAGGTGGTACCGGTGGCCACGTGAACCCGGCTCTTGCCATAGCCGAGGCTATCAAACAGAAGGAGCCACATTCCCAATTTCTCTATGTGGGCTTACGAGGAAAAGCCGAATCGGTTATCGTTACCCGTGCCGGCTATCCTATTCGATACGTGTTGGCCAGTGGCTATCCCGGTTCTCGACCGAGTCTGGCCCTGGTGCGTTTTGTTTGTGCCTTATGCGTGGGAATTGTGCAGTCTTTTTATCATATTGCGACCTTTCGACCCGGGACGATTGTGGGCACGGGGGGGTATGTTAGCGCTCCGGTTATATTAGCCAATACGTTGATGCGCGGCCTTGGCATGAGCCGGGCTCAGGTCTTTATCCACGAGCAGAACAGCGTGCCAGGAAAACTCAATCAGTTAATAGGTCGCCGAGCTGACAAAGTGTTGCTCACCTTCCCGGAGACCAAGGGATTTTTTCCAGAAAATGGGGTGGTGGTAGGCTATCCGGTACGGCGTTCGGTCACCAGTATGCTAAATTCGGACAGAGGCAAGGCCATGCCATTGCCAATACCTGAGGGCAGACGAGTGGTTTTTGCTTTTGGTGGTTCCCAGGGGTCTCGGACCATCAATCGGGCCTTGGTGGACGCGCTGGCCTACCTTCTAGCGCGGCGGGATGACATTTTTGTCATTCACGGTGTGGGGTTGATGAAAACTCCTGAATACCACGCCTGGGAGGATACCTCTGAGCGGTTGCAACGCGAGTACAATGAGCAAGAGCGAGAGCAAATCGATTCCTTCTACTACGCGCAGGACTATTTTCATAACATTGGCGACATCTACGCAGTGAGCGATCTCATAGTATGTCGCGGCGGTGCTGGGAGTCTCAATGAGATCTCGGCAATGGGAAAGCCGGCTCTCATTATTCCCAAGGCCAATTTGCCAGGCAACCACCAGGTAATGAATGCTCGTGCCATGAAACGGGCTGGTGGGGCTGAAGTGATCTTCGAAGATACTGTTAAGGACGGGGGCATGCTGTTGGAGGAGGTTGAAGGTCAGAAGCTGGCAATGAAGATTCTTTCTTTGCTCGATGCCAAGCAGCGGTTGGAAGAGATGGGTAAATGTTCTCGCGCCTTCATGAATCACTATGCTGCAGAGCGTATTGCTGCGGAGATTTACGGCAGCCCACTGCCCCACAGCTCCCTGAATGATATTTCTGCTAAAGATCTGGATCCGCTTTTGAGCGATAATGAGCTGTTGGTGCGGCTCAGAAGTGCTTGGCAAGAGGATCAGAAACAATATGAGCCTCGAAAAGTTATTGTCGATGCTGACGATTTGGATTACTACCGCCATCGAGCTGCATCCTTGTTAACCTCGCCCAGTTGGCCGGAACGCAATCTGGGAGTCAAGCTCATAGGGCTCCTCAAACATGAAGAGAAACTCTCTTCACTACTTTATTTCTTGGCGGATCGGACTGCCGCAAGTCGATTGCAGAAGTTTTTTGGAGGTGATTACCGGCAGGTCGGCTTCATCAGGCGCAACGCTCTGATCTCTTTGCAGATTTTGAATAAGTGGGGGCCAGAGGTAGAAGCCCGGGTTTTCGAGGCCCTGGACGATGGTTACTATGAAGTTCGGACCCAAGCTGCCCGTACCATGGGCCATTGTGCTGAAGAGCTTCTCCAGAGGCAGGCTGTGACCGAAAAACTCCTGTCGCTTATCAATGATAGATCGTTTGAGGTGGTGCGGGAGGTTGTTTTGGCGCTGGGCGCAGTGGGCGGTAATCGAGAGGTGGCAAAGGGCTTACTGGGATTGCAGGAGCACCATTACTGGCAGGTTCGCGAGGCTGCCCTCAGGGCTGTTACCATGCTAGTAGAAAGGGAAGTCGTTACTGACCGAGATTGGCTATTCAAGGAGACTTCACGCTTTATTCTTACAGCCACGGATTTTCGCTCCTATTTTGACATTAAGGAGACGTATCGCAAGCTTCACGCACTTTGCAAAGGAGATGAAGAGGAAAATTAGCAGTGTTTACTTCATGAAATATCCGGGCTAGTAAAGCACTCTGCCCATTGGTCGCGACTGGAAAGTCGCTCCTACAGTGCTCAATAGCTAAGCAGGAACATACAAGGGAAAAAGATGATTTATCACATTGGTCGCTGGATTCAGAGCCAGGCTGATGCATTTGGATTTCTCCGGCTGCTGAATTACTTGAGCTTCCGATCGATCATGGCAGCATTGACCGCAGTGCTGATCGTATTTCTCCTGAGTCCGCGCTTCATCCGGACCATGCACCGGAGGAACTTCCTGGATCGGGTGAGGGAAACCGGCATTGACTCAGCCTTTGACAAGGCTGGTACACCCACCTTGGGTGGGGTGTTGCTGATTGTGGCTATGACAGTTTCCATATTGCTCTGGTGCAATCTGGCCAATCCCTTTTTGCTCCTGAGTCTCGCCGCCCTCCTTTGGTTCGGTGGTATTGGTTTTTGGGATGACTGGCTGAAGAGTTCCCGCGGCAGCGGTGACAAGGGTCTGGGAGAGATAACGAAACTTGTACTGCAGGGATTGTTTGCCTTGGCTTTTATCGTGGTCTATGTGGGACCATTTTCTCCGGTGGAGCCCGGGACTGCCACCCTGCTGTACGTACCTTTCTTGAAGAGACCTTTATTGGATCTGGGGATTTTCTATGGGTTCTTTATCTTTCTCTTTATGTTGCTGGTTGCCAATGCTGTAAACATCACCGACGGTTTGGACGGCTTGGCCATCACTCCGTCAATCTTTGTGGCTGGGGTATTGGCGGTGTTTGCTTATGTCATGGGCAACACGATATATGCGGGCTATCTGCAATATCCTTATCTGCGGGGAGTCGGCGAGTTGACTGTTTTTGTCTCTGCCTTTGTCGGGGCAGGTTTGGGTTTTCTCTGGTATAATGCTTATCCAGCCCAAATATTTATGGGTGATACAGGATCTCTCGCCATTGGTGGGATGCTGGCGGTTCTAAGCGTCCTGCTCAAGCAGGAATTGCTTTTTCCCCTGCTTGGAGGCCTTTTTCTGGTTGAGGCACTGACCTCGCAAGTACAGGATAAAATCGGAGTGCGCTGGCTGGGAAGGAGAATCTTCTACAGGGCTCCTTTACACCACAGTCTGCAGCACCGGGGCTTTGCCGAGACCAAGGTGGTAATCAGATTGTGGATTGTTGCTGGTCTTCTTGCCTTGTTGTCTTTGGCCACCCTGAAAATTAGATAGCATGGCGCCTAGCGGTATAATCCAGTCAGCAGCAGGCAGTCCGCAGCCTGGAACTAGTGCCAAGTCATTTGGCTTCGCCGTCATTACGCTTTGCTGTCACTTATAGTCATTAGGTCGTTTTGGGGATTTGATTGTTCAGCTGATCCTAGTATTATTTTTTGGTTGATGATTTTTTTGTCTACCTAGTGACGGGCGTTTAGCCCGAATGACGCCGAAGGCAAATGACCTAATGACAACTTACACTCTGCGCCCTGCGTTTCTTGGGAAAGTATTGCTCATAAAGGACTCAAACCTTGTTCAAAAAGCTGCGCATACCTATTTTTGCCAAATTTTCCCTTCTGGCAACTCTGGCCATTTTTGCCATCGTGGCCACCATCAGTACGAGCATCCTCAAGCGCCAAAGAATTCAATTTACCGACCAGTTGATTAAATTCGGCGCCACCATGTCGCGCTATGCCGCCAGGAACAGTCCTGAGGACCTTCTGGAAGAAGCAGAATTGTCACTCTATCAGCTAGTCTCCGACATTGCCAAAAACGAAGAAGTGGTGTTTGCCTTAGTCATTAACAGTAATGGGATTATTCAGGCGCATAGCGATATTAATAAGGTGGGTACCAGGCATGTGGGTCCTCCGGACAGCCAACTACTCTCTGAAAAGGACGGACTGCAGCTCCGGAGTTTTCGGGCAACAGGCGAAAACCTTCTGCTCTTTTCTATCCCTGTGCTCTACCAGGGACTCAAAATAGGTGAGGTTCACCTCTGCTTGACCCAAAAATACATTGAAGCAAGTATTGTCAAAGCGAAAGTATTTATTCTGCTGATGACCCTTGCCATAACCGTAATTGGTATTGCCATGAGTATGGTGTTAAGTTTCTATTTTTCACGTCCAATTCAGCGGCTGGGAGTGGCGGTTGAAGAGGTTGGAAAGGGCAACTTTGCCTACCGGGTAAACCTCGGGCGCAACGATGAACTGGGTGATTTGGGAAAGGCAATTAACCGGATGGCGGAGGACTTGCGTTTGAAGGATAGGATCCAGACCTCGTTTGGTCGCTATGTTACTCCGGAGATCGTAGAACGCATCCTGGCAAGTCCAGATGACGAGTGGATGAAGGGAACTCGTCTCGAGGCCACTATTGTATTTGTGGACATACGAGGGTTTACGACAATGGCGGAAAACAGCGATCCGGATGCTGTGGTGGATTTGCTCAATTCCTATTTCACCCTGGTAACGGATGTTATTATTCAGCATGGCGGTTATCTTGACAAATTCGTGGGGGATACTGTTATGGGGGTCTTTGGTGCCTTGATTCCGGATCCCTCACATGTAGAGTCGGCTGTGCAGGCAGCGGTGGAAGTACGCCAGCATTTGCCCAAATTGAACCAGCAGCTAGTAACGATGGCTGATTCTATTCAGGTGGGTATCGGCATCAATACAGGAGAAGTGGTTGCTGGCAATCTAGGTTCCAGCAAGCGTATGGAATATACGGTAATCGGAGACAACGTCAACGTGGCCTCGCGCCTTACCGATCTGGCAGGTCCTGATGAGATACTCATAAGCGAGCAAGCCTTTATGAAGGTGGCTGGACATCCGAACCTCACTTTCCAATCGAGGGGAGAGATTGAGGTCAAAGGCAGGAAGGAGTCAGTGAAAATATATGAGGTTGTGGACCAAAAGGAAGAGAGGGAGCAGACAGCAGAGGAGCACTGACTTTGCTGGAACATTTGTTAAATGTGTCTCTCTGGTAGCTATCTTTTTCTGCTGCTGGCTGGCGACTGCTGAGACAAGTGCATTCCGGCTCAGGTCAGCCCCAGAAAAAGAACCTCTGGTACCTGAGGAGGCTGGGAAACTTTTCCAATCAAAAAAAGTTGCAGTTTATGTGGTCAAAAAAGGTGATCGACTTACCGATCTCGCCCGCCGCTTTTATGGAGACCCAGAGAAGACCTGGATGATCGAGGAGGCCAATGAACTGGTTAGCCTTGAACCAGGCCAAGTGTTGGTAATCCCGTTGTTAACAAGCAATCCCGGCGGCCTCTCTGCTGATGGTTATCAGGTGGTTCCCATCATTACCTATCATTATTTTAGCGAAAAGTGCACCAACGCCCTCTGTATGCCCGTAGAAGAGTTTGCCCGGCAGATGGCCCTGTTGGCAGAAGAAGGGTATCGCACTGTCACCATGAAAGAAGTGTTGAGGTTTGTAAACTACCAGCAGCCGCTGCCCCGAAAAACTGTGGCCATTACCATTGATGATGGTTACCGATCCGTGTACGAACTGGTATATCCCATATTAAAGCGGTACAATTTCAAGGCGACCCTCTTCATATACACTGATTTTATTGACAATAGTCCGAACGCGCTGAGTTGGGAGCAACTCCGGGAACTGACTGAAGCTGGTTTTGAGGTGGAAGCTCATACCATCACCCATGCGGATCTAACTCTCAAACGAAAAGGGGAGAGTCAAGCCGAGTATCTCAAGCGCATCAGACGCGAATTACGGATTCCTCGTGAGCTCATTCGTAAGCACTTACGGCAGGAGGCAGTCTGGCTGGCCTATCCGTATGGCCGCTGGAATAAGCTGGTGATCTCCATGGCAATAGAAGAGGGTTATCGAGGTGGAGTGACAGTGACCCGCGGGGCAACCCCATTTTTTGTCGATCCGTTCAGGGTGGGACGGAATCAGGTGATGAATCCCGTGAAAGGGCATGCATTTGAGCAGCTGGTGAAATATTTTCACGGAGAAGTGCTGCAATGAAATACCGGCTGGGGCTGCTACTACTTTGTTTTACTATTTCAGGCCTAACCCTGGGCGGTTGCGCTGCTTTGAAAAAGGGGCGCACGGTTGAGGAGCCGCCGGAAGCGCGTCTCGAGAAAATCTTGCTGGAGCGAGCTCTGGAATATGAACGGAAGAATCAGCCCCACAAGGCCCTGCAGTCCTATGAAGCGGCTTTGGCAGTACTTGTGGCCAATAAGAAGAGGTTGGAAGATTCTCTTCGCACGAATGCGGAGAAACACTACCGAAGAGGACTCGAACTTCAGGACCAGGGGAAATATGGCAAGGCACGGCATGAGTTCCTTACGGCCTTGCGGTTGTGGCCTGATTTTCCTGAAGTGGTGGAATTGCTCAAGCCTCTGCAGCCAAAGCCCCACACCGCCTATGTGGTACATCGAGTGGAGGAAGGAGAGTTTCTCACTACGATAGCTCAAAAATATTACAATGATCAGAGTAAATTTGGAATTATTGCTCGCTTCAATGACCTGGAGGACGCCACCAAGCTTTATGCTGGAATGAAGCTAAAAATACCAGAGATCGAAGGGGTGAGCTTCAGTCCAGCCGCAAGGGTACAAACCGCCATCTCGACCTCTGACAACAAAGAGGATTCGGCCATTACCCGAGAGCAAGAGATGGATTATGACCAGGCTGCCATCTATCAAGAGCAAGGGGTAAGTCTTCTGGAGGAGGGGCAGTACCTTGCTGCCCTGCACGAGTTCCAAAAGGTCCTCAACACCGATCCCAGCAGAAAGCAGGTGCGGGAGTATATGGCCTGGGCTCACTACAGACAGGGAGAGGTTCTCTTCAACCATGCTGAGTATTTAGGGGCGCGCACCCAATTTCAAAAAGCGCTTAGCTTCGATGAAGATTGGACGGCTTGCAAAGAGTATGTGCAACGTTCCGAGGATGCTTACAAAGAAGTACACTATCTCAAAGGGATCCAGCATTTCGAAGAGGAGAAGCTCAGGGAGGCTATCGAGGAGTGGCAGGTGGTGAATGATATGGATCCCAACTACAAACAGGTTCAGAACTACCTGCTCAGGGCCCAGAAGCTGTTGGAGAAGGTGCAGGAGCTAAAAGAAGTCCCCTAAGTGAAGCAGGTCAGATCCAACCAGGTTTTATCCCCTAGCTCTCCCAGCCCGGATATTTCATGAATCACTTGCTGCGACCACGGATATGGCCGTCCTTCCTGGCGTCCTCGGGTGTCGGCCCCTGCGACGTACCGTTGAGGTACGCCTCGGAACCAACGCCCTGCGGTTGCCAGGTGGCACGCCCATCTTCGTGGTCTCGCGACAGCAATTCATGAAACATCCGGGCTAATCGTCGTCGGCAAGTAGAGATTCCTCCTTATATCGTTCGATAAATGCGTAGGCACTGTGATTGTGGATGGATTCGAAATTCTCCGAGTCCACCGAATACCAGATTATATTGGAGTCTGCTTCCAGTCTAGAGGCAATGTCTCGGACCACGTCTTCCACGAACTTGGGGTTTTGGTGTGCCTTCTCAGTTACATACTTCTCGTCCGGCCGCTTCAGAACGGAGTAGACCTCGCATGATGCCTCAGACTCTACAATCTGAATGAGTTCTTCGAGCCAGACGAATCGTTTGAAACGTACTGCCAGCCGCACGATACCACGTTGATTGTGGGCACCGAAATCACTGATCTCCTTGGAGCAGGGGCAGACTGTGGTAATGGGAACGCTGATCTCGGCCAGTAAATCGTGTTCGTCCTCAATACTCAAGGATCCCATCAAACGACAGCCATACTCCATGAGACCTGGGGCGTCTGAAACTGGCGATTTTTTTTCAATGAAATAGGGAAAGGTGATTTCTAGGTGGGCTGACTCCGCCTGCAGACGGTTCTTCATGGCTTCGAGGATGGTGGCGAAGTTGCGGATGTGAATCTCCCCATGATGCTCATTGAGGATCTCAATGAAGCGACTCATGTGGGTGCCTTTGAATTCCTTGGGGAGATTGACATACATGTTGATATTGGCCACCGTTTGCTGACCACCGTGCGTTTGATCCAAAACGGTGATGGGATAGCGGATATTCTTGACACCCACCTTGTCGATGCTGATGTTGCGGTGATCCCTGGTGTTTTGGATGTCTCTGAGTCTTTGATCTGCCGACTTAGATGGTAGCCAGAGTTGCTGTGGGATATCTCTGCCTTTAAGCATGGTTCTCTCACATTATGGGCTGATGGTGTTTGCTATTTCTTCCAAAGCCGTACGGGTTTGGTCGCTAACATCGGCGGCGAACTCTCCCTTTAGGTCCGCTTCAATGATCTTGTCGTCATAAGGAATGAAGCCAATAAACTGCAACCCCTCCAGGACTTGCTGTAGGAACTTACGGTCTTCAGGGCCGCGCACTTTGTTGCCCACAAGGTAGATATTTTTCAGGCCAAGATCACCGGCAAGGGTTCTGATTCGCTGCGCCACATCTATGGACCGCCTGCCTGGTTCCACCACGATTATAAGTCGGTCAACAGCTTGGGCAGTACCACGGCCCAGGTGCTCCAAGCCGGCAGCCATGTCCATTACAACAACCTCGCCCCTGCCAAGTATAAGGTGCGCTACGAGAGTCTTTAAGAGGGCATTCTCAGGGCAGAGACAGCCGCTTCCTCCTTGCTGAACTCCACCCATGACCATTAAACGAATGTTACCGTCAGAGATGGCGATTTTGTCCGGCAGGTCATCAACTTTGGGATTTAGCTTAAAATAGCCGCCCATGCTTCCAGGTTGAGTCCCGGTGCGCTCGGCAATGAGACTCTTCATTTCGGTAATGGGCGGTAGGGAGTCGGCACCAGGAATGGCCAGGGCCGTTCCCAGATTGGTGGCGGGGTCAGCATCGATGGCAAGCACGGTTCGACCTTGGTCCCCGAACCACTTGCAGAGAAAGGCCGACAGAGTCGTTTTGCCAACACCACCTTTGCCGCTAATGGCAATTTTCATCTAATTTCCTTTCGAGACCCCAAGATAAACTTTGACGGGTTTCGATGAGACGATAGACAATCATCCCGCTCAGTACCGCTATGTCCTCGGTGGGCAGGTAACTGACTATACCCTAACGTTGCCAGACATGTACCGAGGAAAAACGCGTCAGAGTGCGTCAAATGTGGCTGCGCACAGTCTCGGCCAGGTCGAAGCGTACTTCACCGTACGTGAGGTCCTGGCCGAGGCGAGCACTGTCGCAGATGGCGAGCTCTGGCGCGAGCATAGCGCTTTTGGCCGGTGGAAGTTTGCAACGTTAGGGTATAGACTCATCAAATAAGAAATCCTTTTGTTCGCAGGGTGCTGGTGTGAATACGAACAGATTCACAAATATACCATAAGGCAAGGGGAAGGCAATTGAAAAACGTGAGAAATGGGACATGATCAGAAACACAGCAGACCGATGAGATGATTCGACATCGAAAAGCTGGTCCTTAGCGCCAGGTCAGCGTTCAATGGCTTTGCTGGCAAATATTGCGAGCGGTTTTGGATTACTGGAGCAACTCGATTGCGGATTTGGGAATGCGGAATGCGGATTGTGGAATTGAAATTGAGTTTTTAATTTGTATTTTATTATGTTCACTCCGAAATCCGAAATCTCCAATCCGAAATGTGATGACTCCAGCAGACAGCCGCAAGAGGGGAAAGACCATTGAAGCCCCCTCAGGGGGGAGCCCAAAGAAGGGTCCTTCCCCGCATAGCGGGATCTTCGATGGGCCCGGAGGCTAGGGTGTGGGATTAAGAGAAGGGGCCATGGCTTCAAGCAGGTCTTCCGAGGGTGTCTGCGAGGTGGCAGTTTTCTTGGACTCAACCATTCGTTCCACCAGGCCTTGTATTCGGAAGGAACTCATTTCAATAGCTTTGAGTTTAGCTCTGTCCTCTGATGCCACTGTATTTTTGAGCAAGAGCAACTGGGCGTTCCCCAGTATCACCGCTAGG
>Ga0210128_1000016_pt1 | contig 21104 bp, 15 predicted proteins | sample Tolay_CordB_D2_FD_185579 | JGI IMG/M metagenome (GOLD analysis project Ga0210128, IMG submission 185579) | Wetland microbial communities from the San Francisco Bay, California, USA, that impact long-term carbon sequestration - Tolay_CordB_D2... | ecosystem: Environmental > Aquatic > Marine >... | reverse complement strand
CCATCTTTTCTTTGGGTGTCTGACTGAAACACCGATCCCACTGCTCTGGCGTAAGCTTTGCCCGAAGATGGGTCTCCACTGGGAAATATTGCTGCCAGCAAAAAATAGTACGCGAACAGGGGAGATCTCCACCTTCTATTAGGCAATAAGCAAAGGTGACCTCGCCGCCCAACTTTGGACATCTGATTTCGAGATGGTCGCTCATCACCGGTCCCTTAAATCAAAGATGAAGTTGCCACCACGAAGCACACGAAAAGATATTTGAGATTTTAGATTGACACAAGAAGGAACTGGACGATTTGGCAATCAACAATCTAAAATCCCTTTGTTCCACTATTCCACACGTGTGCTGCCCCTCGGTGAGTAAAGCCAACTTCCCGCCTTATGGCTTCGGGAACTTTTCTATGGCCCGCAGGGCTCTCTGAATCTCCTCTTCAGGCAGTTCATACTGGGTGAGTTTGCCGGAAAGAAAAGCGTCATAGGCTGCAAGGTCCACCAGTCCGTGGCCGCTCCAGTTAAACAGTATTACTTTCTCCTTACCTTCCTCTTTGGCGCGCTGGGCTTCCTGAACAACCGCTGCAATGGCATGATTGGTCTCAGGCGCCGAAATAAACCCTTCGGCTCGGGCCCATTGCACCCCGGCCGAAAAAGTTTCGATCTGATTAAATGCCCTGGCCTCGATGATTTCTTCTTTGAGCAGGTGGCTGACGATAGGCGCCATCCCATGATACCTGAGACCGCCCGCGTGGATAGGCGCCGGGACAAAATCGTGTCCCAGGGTGTGCATGGCCAGAAAGGGAGTGGTCATGGCCGTATCCCCGAAATCGTAGGCAAAGGGCCCACGGGTCATGGTTGGGCACGAGGTGGGCTCTGCCGCGACAATAGAGATATCCTTGCCGTGGATCTTGTCCCGCACATAAGGGAGACAGATTCCCGCAAAGTTGCTGCCCCCACCGGCGCACCCCATAACCACATCGGGATAGACGCCGATTTTCTCCAGCTGCTTCTGGGCTTCCAATCCCACAATCGTCTGATGCAAGAGCACATGATTCAAAACGCTCCCCAGAGAATAGCGCGCCTTCTCATCGGCAACAGCATCTTCAATGGCCTCGCTAATGGCTATACCCAGGCTTCCAGGGGAATCGGGATCTTCAGCCAGTATCTTTCTTCCTGCCTGAGTCAGGTCGCTGGGGCTGGGAATACAGTTGGCACCCCAGGTCATCATCATCATCCGGCGGTAAGGCTTTTGTTCATAGCTTACTCTCACCATGAATACCCGGCATTCAAGACCGAACATCTGACACGCCATGCTCAGTGCACTTCCCCACTGGCCGGCACCGGTCTCGGTGGACAGCCGTTCTATGCCAAACACTTTGTTGTAATAGGCCTGAGGCACCGCAGTGTTGGGCTTGTGCGACCCCGGCGGGCTCACCCCTTCATTCTTGTAGTAGATTTGCACCGGGGCATCCAGCAGTTTCTCCAGATTTCGCGCCCGGTATAACGGGGTAGGTCGCCATAGAAGGTACTTTTCCAATACCTCTTCTGGAATGTCGATCCAGCGCTCAGTGGCTACCTCCTGCTCGATGAGATTCATCGGAAAAACCGGAGCCAGATCGTCGGGGCCCACGGGTTGCCCAGTCCCTGGATGCAACGGCGGACTCATGGGTGATGGCATGTCGGCCAGAATGTTGTACCACTGCCTGGGGATCTCACTCTCGTCCAAGAATACCTTTAGCTGTTCCATAATTCCTCCTTCGTAACTGGTGAAGAAAACTAGCGTTCAGCCATCAGCCGTCAGCTCTCAACAAAAACTTTCTAGATTAGCTTGATATAATAGCACCACTAGCCAGGGGTTGGAGATAATTCCAAGCAAAAAACTTCCTTTTTCCAAAGACGTCATATAGTCCTAAATTGAACGATTCTAGTAGCCGGCACGAGTACAGGCAGCACCATCCATGTCATTCTGAGCGACAGCGAAGAATCTTCTGGGTGGAGCCGCCTTCTGAGATTCTTCGTCGTCCGCCGTCGGCGGGACTCCTCAGAATGACAATGAACGGAGAATCGCTCAATTTAAGATAGTACTATTGTTTTCTTTCTTCTTCTTGCTGATTGCTGAGAGCCAAACGCTGATCGCTTGTAAGAAATCACGAGAATAATTCCACCACACCTTTTCAGATAGTGCGAGCCGTGCAAGGACTCTTTTATAGACTGAAAAAAGTGGCCACAAGAATAACCAAACTAATGAAACCATTCATGGTGAAAAAGCTGACATTTACCCGGGATAGATCCTCCGGAGACACAATAAGGTGTTGAACCACTAGGAAGGCCAGAATGAGGACCAATCCTAGATAGTACACTGGCCCCAAACCAGCCATTAAGCCCACGGTAACCAAAAGCGCAAAAGTAATCAAGTGGCAGAACTCCGAAACCCTTAGGGCCCTGGCAATTCCCCATCGTTGCGGTATGGACTTGAGCATGTAGTTGCAGTCAAATTCATAATCCTGACAACCGTAGACAATATCGAAGCCAGCAATCCAAAAGAGCACCGCCGCCCCGAGAAGGAAACTAATCGGGTGGAAACTACCAGCAACGGCTACCCATCCCCCTATGGGGGCAAGCCCAATGGCACCACCCAGGATTAGATGACTCAGCCAGGTGAACCGCTTGGTAAAAGAATAAAAGAAGGTGACCGCCAAGGCCACTGGGGAAAGAATAAAACAGAGACGATTGAGTTCATAGGCAGCTAGCACAAATACAGCGGCAGAGGCCGCAACAAAGACCCAAACCTCGCTTTTCTTGAGCACCCCCCGAGGAATTTCCCGCTCTCGAGTTCTCTGGTTGGCAGCATCTATCTTTGCATCTACCAGTCTGTTGAAGGCCATGGCTGCACTGCGGATGCCCACCATGGCAACAAGAATCCAAAAAACCTGTCCTCTGCTGGGCCACCCCCTGGCAGCCAGAAATGCACCCATAAAGGCAAAGGGTAGGGCAAACACCGTGTGTTCTATTTTGATCATTTTCAGAATCAACCCTACCTTGTTTAGCATTTTATAAACCTAATTTGTCCGTTGTCCGTTGCCCGTTGCAGCCTGGTGAACGGTGAACCGTAAACGGTAAACGGTCTAGCGTGTCCTCAAAATTCTTTACCGTTTACCATTTACCGTTCACTGCTTACCGTCATCTGCATCTGACAAAAAGTTGAGCGGTACCCTTTGACTCAACTCCCCCATCTCGTAAAGCATGTCAAAAAAGAGTCTCAACCCTTTCTGTTTGTCACCATCCAGATCGTATTCTATGGTCTGCAAGTATTGCACACATTCTTGTCGGGAAAACCAGGAGCACTGGTCTACCGCCGTAGCTATCTCTTCCAGATGGCCAAGCCCGTACTCCTTTGCTGCTAGCAGCGTTGCGTGCGCTTGATGTACCAGCCCGTCTCTCTGGGCCAGTGTTTCACGACGTAAGGCCCAGACCGCAAACACAAAGGGATGTCCCGTCCACTCGTGCCAGGCAGCGCCCAAATCCAGCGCCATTGCGACTTCCGGATTCTGGCGCAATTGCAGGGCATCGTCACCGATGGCCAGAACCGCCTGGGCACCAGCCGGCCACCGTGAACCGCAAGCATGGTAATCTGTTACCCGGTACCGTGGTGTCACGGTAAACCTGCGGGCAAACAGTAATTTCAGCAAAGCTATTGAAGTGTGGGACTTGGGCGTCAGCAGAATCTCTTGGGCTTCCAGTTCTTGTAGAGGTACTCTGGAAAGCAACAAAACTGAGCAGACCTCGTTCTTACAGCTTATTGAAAGATCAGGCAGCAATAGATACTTTTCGAAATGGCGCGCATATTCTATGGATGAAACCACTCCCAGATCTAGGTGGTCAGAAGCAAGCAAAGCGTTGAGCACAGCAGGAGTGCCATCTATAATATCGAAATCATGTTGAACCGCGCCACTCTCCAGAGGGTGGAAAATAGGCAAAGTATTAATGAAACTCACCTTGCCAACTCTAATCCTCTCAGTGACCTCTAAATCAGCCATTCCAAAGCTCCTTGGCAACCGGCCGCAATAACGGACTCGATATCCGTGGCTGCGACCCGGATGGCAAGCCATCTTTTGTTTTTCTCTAGGCTTCCGTAGTGTGATGTCAGCCCCAGGTTCCGGGCACCATGAAAAGTGGCCATGGCAAGGACAACATCCGGACCAATGCCGCACTGGTCTACCAGTACGGTCATTTCCTTGAAAAGATTAAGGTCAGCGTTGCTGGCCAAACTGTCAGTTCCAATAGCGCAGGGGACTCCTGCATCCAAGAGCTGCCTCACCGGCGGCAGACCATTACCAATAAAAAGATTACTGCGCGGACAGAGGCAGACTCCCGCTCGGGAACGTTGCAGCAGTTGAATCTCTTCTTCGCTCACCTGAACGACATGGACACAAAGGCTAAGGGAATCGAGAAAACCCAGCCGATCCAAATAGGTTACCGCGCCACAGCCAGGGGGCTGCCACCTGCCAGGTTCCATGCCGCCTTCTTCCAGGAGATCTCTAAGGGGGCCTTTGCCAGTGCGGAGAAAAAGGCTCTCTTCCTCAGATTCGGCAGCGTGTACCGAAACAACCCTTGCTCGCTCACGGGTCCAATCTTTCGCTTCCCTGAGCAGTGATGCAGAGGTTGTATAGGGAGCATGGACCGCCAGACTCACATTCTTTTGGCCGTTTGCCAGTGCCTTCCGAGCAGGATGGGGAAGTCTATCCATGGCAGCCTCAAGACTCTCGGTCTGCAAACCAAACAGTTCCACAAACGTCCGCACCACCAAGGTGCCATCACTGTCTTCTCCGGTAAAAGTGGCAGAGGAATCAATGTCCCCAACGATTCCCGTCCCAAAAGCATGCAGGGATGCCAGCGATTGTAGACGCGCTTGTTCCAGTTGGATCTGACTGAGCCGCTCCCTGGCTGTCAGCAGACTTCGAATCCACTCAGCCATGCTGTCCTGCGCCTGAACCTGCCCGGCCAGACCACTCAGATCCAGATGAACATGACCGTTAACCAGGGCGGGGAGTAAGACGGTCTCACCATGGTCCCTCGCTGGAGCCTCAAGCCATTGTCGTCGGAGCTGCTGAAATGGTCCTACGTCCAGTATGACACCGTCGGCCACCACCACCGCGCCATCTTCTATGGCTGGCTGGGTTATGGGCACAACCAGCCGGGCCCGGTGTAGAACAGGACGGGAATCAGGCCGACGCGGCGACTCGGAGACGCGGCCACGGGGAGAATAAAGGTTGATGTCTTTAGTGGTCATATTTATTTACTTATTTATCCTTGCCCTATGCTCTCTAATAAGCTCATAGCTCATGTTGCGCTGTCTCGGTTCGTAACCAGCGTCCCTAATGATCTTTCGGATTTCCTCCACTGACAGCCTGTGGTTTACGCCTGCTGCAGCCACCACGTTTTCCTCGATCATAGTACTGCCGAAGTCATTGGCACCAAATTGCAGGGCCACCTGGGCAACCCCCGATCCCATGGTAACCCAAGAGACTTGAAGGTTTTGGATGTTATCCAGTACCAACCGGCTCATTGCCAACGTTTTCAGGTAATCCATTGCAGTGGCTGGTTTTGTCTTCAGTGCAGTGTTGTCCGGTTGGAAAGTCCAAGGGATGAAGGCGGTGAAACCTCCAGTCCGGTCCTGAAGCTCTCTCAGTTTGAGAAGATGTTCCAGACGGTGGCCAATAGTCTCGATGTGTCCAAACATCATGGTCGCTGTGGTTTTCATACCAAGGCTATGAGCACACTCCATGACTTCCAACCATTCAGCGCTACTGCATTTGTTAGGGGAAATTTCACTGCGGATCTCATCCGCCAGGATCTCGGCACCGCCACCTGGAATGGAATCAAGCCCGCTTTGCTGGAGTCTTTTAAGAACCGCTTCAAGACCCAGTCCCTCGGTCCGCGCTAGATGTATTATCTCGGGTGGCGACAGCCCATGGATATGAATGGGAAAGCGATCCTTGATGAATCGGAGCATCTCCTCATAGTAGCTCAACCGCAATCCAGGATGCAGACCTCCTTGCAGTAAGATCTGCGTTCCTCCCAAGGCTAGTGTTTCTTCAATTTTAGCTGCAAGTTCCTGGTGGCTGAGCACGTAGCCACCCTCTGCTTCTGGAGGTCGGTAAAAGGCACAGAAGCGACAGCCGGAAAGACAGATATTTGTATAGTTGATGTTGCGATCACTCACATAGGTCACCACCGGTTCAGGATGTAGGCGGAGGCGGCAATTATTGGCGAGCGCTGCCAGGGTATAGAAATCAGCATTTTCCCAAAAAGTGAGGGCCTCTTCCTTGGTCAGCCTTTCACCGTTCCAAGCTTTTTCGGCTACAGAATCAAGCATATCAACTATCCGAAACTCTTCGCGGGCGGGGATCAACCCCGTAAGCGCTCAAATAAGGTTTTTCGTGATCAAGCTAGCCCTAAACAGTTTGATTAGGAAAGCGAAGGAGAACACTGAGCTCTTTCAAATCCCCCCTATCCCCCCTTTGTTAAAGGGGGGAAATTAATGAAATCACTTAAAAATCTTCCCCCTTTCGTAAAGGGGGATCGAGGGGGATTTCGTCGACCGAACTACAGGTTTGAAAAATGTATCTCTTTCCACCGGCTGCCTTCCGGCGGCACGAATCAGACCTTGTAATTCATCCGGTGTGAGGGCCTCGGCACTCTGGGCACCGGCCATGTGGCCGATACGCTCCTCCATGACCGTACCATCCAGATCATCTGCGCCGAAATGGAGGGCGATCTGGGCCATCTTCGCTCCGAGCATAATCCAGTAGGCTTTGATATGAGCAAAATTGTCCAAAAGCAAACGAGACACTGCTATTGTTTTCAGATCGGTAAAACCGGTCCTTGGCTGCACGCCAGATAAGCCTGTGTTAGCGGTTTGAAAGGCGAGGGGGATGAAGGTTATGAAACCGCCGGTTTCATCCTGCGCCTCTCTGAGTGCCAGCATGTGGTCAACTCGTTCAGCAGCGGTCTCCAAATGCCCATACAAAAGGGTGGCATTGGAGCGCATCCCTATGAGGTGAGCTTCCTTGGCCACCTGAAGCCACCCTTCGCTGTTCAACTTTTCCGGACAAAGAAGCTGCCGAACCCGATTGCTGAACACCTCGGCACCGCCACCGGGCAGAGCTTGAACTCCCGCCTCCTTAAGGGCCTGCAAAACTTCAGAGACGCTTAACCGTTCATTGTGAGCCAGATGGGCCACCTCTACGGCTGTAAACGCCTTTATAACAGACTCGGGCCTCATTTTCTTGATCTCACGGACGAGGTCCAAGTAGTAAGAAAAGGGGAGATCTGGATGGCAGCCCCCAACCACATGAATCTCCGTGATGGGCTCGTGCAACCGCTCCTTGACTTTCGCTGCAACCTGGTCCAAGGCGAGGAGGAAGCCTCCCTCCTCGCCTTGCTGTCTACTGTAGGCGCAGAACCTGCAGCCATTTATGCAGATGTTGCTATAGTTAATATGCTGGTTGTAGACCCAGTAGGTTTTCTCACCGTGAAACCGCTCGCGCACCAAGTTGGCCAAAAACCCAATGGCGAGAAGGTCATTGGACTGAAACAGTCGCAACCCATCTTCCCGGGAGAGACGACGGTCGGCCATGACTTTGTCGTATATGTCAGCAAGCTCGCTTTTCTGCACCCACCGTTTTGCGATATCCGCGCTAGGTTCAGAAATCATTGACACGCTTTCCATTTGTTGCCTCGCAGAGCGTTTGGTCAGCAGCAAACCGTGAACGGTGAACGGATTAGGCGATGATTCTGCAACTGTTCACTATTTACCATTTACCGTTTACTGCATTTTCCCTATGCCCTATGCTCCATGCTCTATGCGGCGGGCTCACCGGTAGGTGAGTCGCCAGTGGCCATTCCCAGCCGCACTATCTCAATGCAATCTGTTATCCTCTCTTCGATGACCGCATCCTCCGCCTGGAAAAGACCCAATCCCGAGTCCATATAAGCCACGCAGTAAGCTTGAAGGAAGCGGTCCAGCACTGCGTCAAGAAAAAAAGCTGCCAACTCCGGATCGAGATCTTCTCTGAGTTGGCCAGCAGTTACTCCCTCCTCTATTATTGGCCTCAGGTAGTCTATGGAGAACAAGCGTATGGTCTTGAGGAGATCAGCTCTGAAAGGAAAATCTTCCTGGAAGAGCATTTTAAGGTAAATCTGATAGATCCTCGGGTACCGCCGGATAAAGTAAATTCCTGCCTGCAATGACTTGGCAAGACGGATGAAGAAATCCTCCCCTTCGGTCCCGGCCTTCACTCGTTTGAGGCTCCTTTTCACCAGAGCCACAGCGTGTTCAAAAATGTGAAAATATAGATTTTTCTTACTACCGAAGTACTGAAATATGGAACCCTTGGCGATGCCAAGACGCCCAACCATCCGGTTGATGCTGGCCTTCTCGTAGCCACAGCGTGAGAACTCGTCTATGGCCGCATCCAGAATGCGCTCCTTTTTATCGAAAGGCAGCTTGGTAAAGGTTGGGCGGACGTAAGCGGTCTCTTCCATGCGAATTGGGAGTGCCTCCATTTGTGGACAACAGAATGACCAGGTGGTCATCATAGGTAGCTCGAACTTGGCTGTCAAGATTTTTAATGCCCGCAGGAGAAATTTATGGCCTAATTGAAGCTCCCTGCAGCAAACTGCAGGGCATCTTCGAAATGTAAGGAAATGATTCCATTTTATTGTAGTTCGCTCGCTAACCCCGCAGCCCCGGCGACGGGATTTCCGCTCCGCTCCAACAAGCTACGGGGAATGCGCTCGGTGGAGCATTTTCAACCCGGCTCTAGCCAGGAGTTTCCCCAAGAATATTCTGAGCGACACAGGCCAAAGGGGAAGGCTGCGAAACAACGAGCACCTGAGCCACCCCTCCTTCCACTCTCAGCCCCGCAAATGCCAGCATGAAGATTTGGTGCATTTTCAAAAGGGACACTGCCATAAAATGGTGCGAATTGCTCGTTGTGGAGTAGCCTTCCGCTGGGCCTAGGGTCTGACATAATTAAGGGTGAAAAAATGGGGAAGTCCTGGGCTCTGGGCCGGTTGACACAGTCAGTAATCTATGTATAAGGTTGCCACGTTTGTACCAACCATTGACCTGCAGATAAAGCCTTTACGCGGATCTCGGACATAATCCACCGTCCAACAATATCCTGAGTTCTGTGAGAGCGGTGGCCACGAGGGAGCGGTATGACTCAAGGAGACAAAGCTCGCGAATCTATAGCGACCATAGATAAATTCTTCTCTCTCATTGATTCAGGAGATCTCTTCACCGGGTCGGATCCTTTATTCTACAGAAAACTCCGAAGCGACGTGCTTTCTGCCCTGTCCTATTTGCTCTATTGGGGTCGCCCAATCCTGGAAGAGACCAGAGGCTTAAGCTGGCCTTACCAAGGTCTGCAGAAACGCTATCACATCCTGAGAGAACTGGCCGAGGGCGAGAAGAATAACTTTCAGCAGCGACAGGCTCTATTCTTTCTCGCTTTGTTACCTTTTCCAAAACAGTGGTCCAATTTGTTCAAGGTTGAAGCGCTGCATCGAGACGATGTGGAAATCAGATCGTTCTTGTCCGAAGAAAAACAGAAAGTCTTTGATAGACTGCAGAAGAAGGTGCAGAAAGAGTACAAACTAAGACACTTCTGTCAGGTCCTGAAAGCTCCGGGAAAAGAAAACGAAAAGGGGGTTCTCCGGATTTTCGCGCTCCCCTATCTCATGGCTAATTCCAAGCTATTTCAAAAATTTAACCGAAGATATATACTCTATGTCGAACCCCCATGGGGAGTGGTTTTTCGCCACACCTGGTTGCGAAACTTATCCACGGCGGCAGACGCGTGCGTTTTTGGGGTTGGCAGTGCCGACGACATCCTTTTTCTCAACAGCCAACCTCAGATGATGCCCACCCCTTTGGCCCACGGAGACTATCTCTCAGAAAATGATGCGGTGGTGCTTGATCAACGGAAGGAATACGACCTCGTTTTTAACGGTACCTACGACGACATGCCTCGTAAACGGCACGAACTGATGTTAGAACTACTGCAACATCAGCTCCTGATGGACAAGAAGGCTCTCTTTCTTGGCAGAGGCCGGAAAAAAAACGTGGAACAATTCAAGAGCCTGGTTAGCCGGGCAGGACTGGAAGATCGGGTAACCGTGATGGCAAACATCTTGAGGCAAGATGTTCCGAGCCAGCTCGCCCGGTGTATAATGGGCGTTCACCTATCACTCAATGAGAATGGTTGCCGGAGCTTGTACGAATACTTCAGGTCAGATCTACCCTGCGTCATCTCTTCATCCATGCCCGGGACCCATCTGGACATCTTCAATGCACAAACTGGTATGGCGGTAACCGACAAGGAGCTCCCAGAGGCCATTTCATTCGTTTTAACTCATCGCGATCGATTTGCCCCTCGCCGCTGGTTTTTGGAGAATTCCGGCAGCTCGAAGTCGAGCCAGAAACTCAATGGGTTTCTCAAACAACTCTTCAAGAAGCTAGGCTATCAATGGCAAATTGATATAGTACCCTTGCTAAGTGGAGGACCAAATCGCTATGCCAACCCCTCTGATTACCAACGCTTTCGGGAAGAGTTCCTGTGGATTTTTGCTTGCCTGAAGAATGTTGGCAATATACCTTTCAAAATTGTACTGGACTGATATTTAGGAGGATTGATTATGATCATTGAGCAGATCACGGTGGGTGAGATGGAAGTATTCTGTTACCTGGTGGCTTGTGAAGAGACCCGGGAGGCCGCAGCTATTGATCCTGCAGGCGACAAAGATGACATAGAGAAAATCATCTCGGTTCTCGAGGAAAATGATCTCCAGCTGTCTTACATTATTAACACCCACGGTCATGCTGATCACACCTTTGGCAATCAGCTTTTGGCCGGCCGAACTGGTGCCAAAACAGTAATGCATGAACTGGATGACGATTTGTTTACTACCGATGAGGCTAAGGCTTGGGCCGCGGCATTCGGGCTTTCAGCTGCGCCACCGGTTGATATTCGGATCACTGACGGTTACAGACTGCCCCTGGGCAAGCTGATCCTGGAGTTCATCCACACACCAGGACATACTCCGGGAGCAGTATGTGTGCTGGTGGAAAACAATCTTATCACCGGTGACACTCTTTTTGTTGGAGCCGTCGGACGCACCGATCTGCCGGGGGGTTCCATGGAAACGCTGCTCAATTCCATCAAGGAAAAGCTGCTGCCCCTCCCCGAAGACACCGTGGTATGGCCCGGGCATGACTACGGCGATCAACCCACCTCAACCATGGGGCGGGAGAAGGAGACGAATCCGTATATTACTGATTTTATTTTGGACGCGTGACCGTTGAAACCATTTGTCCAATGAGGATGAGAACCATGCAAAGGGCAATATATTATACCCAACTCAACTCCCCCTGGGGCCCCTTGTTTCTGGCTGGCACTGAAAAGGGTATCTGTTCATGCCAGTTCTTGCCTGGCAAGGATATCTCAAACCTAATCTCCCAGTTGTGGGAAAAACCCGACCATCTGGTGCAAGAAAATGCACTGCCTTTAGTCCCGGCCATCGACGTTTTAGAACAGTATTTCTCAGGTGAAACGAAACATCTGAGCCATGCCTTGGATCTTCAGGGAACCCCCTTCCAGCGCATGGTTTGGTCAGCACTGCGGGAGATTCCCCTGGGCAAAGTTACCACCTACGGAGAGATCGCCGGTGAGATTGGCAGGCCGCGGGCGGCCCGAGCTGTGGGTCAGGCATGTGGAAGCAACAATGTGGTTCTCTTTGTCCCTTGCCACCGGGTAGTGGCTGCTCATGGTAAATTGGGAGGCTTTGGCGGGGGCCTTGAGTTGAAAAAGGCTCTTCTTCGACACGAAGGATTTTTCAGCTTTCAGCTGTCAGCTGTCAGCGATCAGAAATGATTATTTGGTTAGGATTGAAAAACCGCGCAGGTGTTGGGAGTTGAGTGCATGCTTGTGAATGGTATTCTACAAGTCTGGAAGCTGAAAGCTGACGGCTGATCGCTACCCAAAAAAGGTGTCCACTTCATGTTTCAGTTCACGCTGCATTAACTCTGTTAGCGCTTTTTCTGCTGGTTGGTCCTCATAAAGGATACGGTACATTTGCTCGCAAATGGGCATCTCGATTCCCTGTTGCTGGGCCAGATTATGAACAGAACGCGTGGTTTTGACCCCCTCCGCCACCATTTTCATCTCAGCAAGTATCTCGGCAAGTTTCTTCCCTTGGCCAAGCTGATATCCCACAGTGCGGTTGCGGCTGAGATCACCGGTACAGGTGAGAACCAGATCACCCACACCAGCGAGTCCCAGAAAAGTCAAAGGGTGGGCCCCCATACTAGTGCTTAGGCGGCTCATTTCGGCCAATCCCCTGGTCATCAGCGCCGCGCGGGTGTTGTAACCCAGGCCGAGGCCATCAGTGATGCCGGCAGCCAAGGCTATGATATTCTTCAGCGCCCCGCCCATTTCCACCCCAATCACATCAGTACTGGTATAAATCCTGAAAAATTCAGTGGAAAAAAGCTTTTGTATTTCCTGCGCCACTTCCTTGGAAGTGGAGGCCACTGTGACTGCCGTGGGCACCTTCTGAACTACTTCGCGGGCAAAGCTGGGGCCTGAAAGCACTGCGTACTCCCAGTCCATGCCAGCCGGCATGACCTCACCCCAGACCCCGGACATGGTTTGCAAAGACTCATTTTCAATACCCTTGGTGGCGCTCACTATCACAACCGGTCCCTGCAAGAATTCAAGCATCTGCATGGCAAGGCGCCGATGTACGTGGGAGGGCACTGCCATGAGCACAATCCGCTTCCCGGCCAGCACCGTCTCCAGGCTATTGCCTGGTTCGAGCAGTGGTGACAGTTGTACCCCCGGCAGATAGAGCGTATTTTCTCTGGTCTTTTGCATTTCTTCGCAAAGGTCCTCTTCAAAGACCCAGAGGGTAACGGCAATACCCTTTTCGGCCAACAGATTAGCGAGTGCGGTTCCCCAGCTACCGCCGCCCACCACGGCCACAGCCTCCGTAAAGCCCTTTTGCGTATTCTGTTCGTCCATTAATTCTCCGAGAGTGGCACTATACTAGGCACTGCAGGGCGACGCGGCGAGACGGGGATTAAGGGTCAGACGACGGAGGTCAGCAGGCAGCCGTTTCAACTAGGCACTAGGGAGTAATCACTAGGCACCACACAGAATTAGTCAGTAGCTAGCGTTGAGAGGAACTCAACTTTGATTTTTTCTCTCCTGAATTCTTGCTCCTAGCTCCTTACTCTATGCCCTATGCCTTTTCAAATTCGCAATCCGAAATCCGAAATCCGAAATTACCTAAGTGTTTAGTGCCTAGTCTTAACTGTCCGCTGCTTCATCCCCTGCCGGCTCCTCTTCCTCCGACTCTGCCAAAATGGCCATATCCACCACTCTTTCATCTTGTGGGATGTTAATGAGGCGAACTCCCTGGGTAACACGACCAATTATGGAAATCTCATTGACCTTCATTCTAATGAGAAGACCGCGATCAGTGATAAGCATAATTTCATCATTATCACTAACCTGCCGAAAACCAACCACGGGGCCATTTCTCTCGGTTGTCCTCATGCTCAGCACCCCTTTGCCTCCCCGGCGACGAAGGGGATATTCCGTGGTCCGGGTGCGTTTGCCGTAACCATTTTCGCTCACCGTTAGAATAGTGGCCTCTTCACTCACCACCTCCATGCCCACCAGGGAGCTGCCGTCGACATTCATGCCCTTGACCCCCCGGGTCACCCGACCTATGGGCCGAATTTCCTCTTCACGACAGCGAAGAGCTTTCCCTGCCTGGGTGGTAAAAAATAGTTGTTGTTTGCCATCTGTGAGCCGAACATTGATGAGCTCGTCATCCTCGTCAATTTTCAGTGCTATGATACCGCCAGCTCGTGGTTTGCCAAAGGCCATAAGTTCGGTCTTCTTTACCACACCTTTTCTCGTGGCCATTACCACGTACATGTCGGTCTCAAATTCCCGCACTGGCAGTATGGTGGCCACCCGCTCCGCCTCCTGCAGTTGCAGCAGATTAACTATAGCCTTTCCCCGCGCCAAAGGGCCGGCTTCAGGCAACTGATACACCTTCAACCAATGGATACGTCCAAGGTTGGTGAAAAATAGGAGGTAGTCATGGGTTGAAGCCACAAAAAGAAGCTCAACGAAATCTTCCTCACGCGGCCTGGTACCCGATCTACCTTTACCACCTCGTCGCTGGCTGCGGTAGAGTTGAACTGGACTCCTCTTGATGTAGCCGGCGTGAGAGACCGTGACCACCATGTCTTCCTCGGTGATGTAATCTATCAGGTCCAACTCCTCGATATCCCAGACAAGCTCTGTGCGTCGCTCGTCTCCGTACCCTTCCTTAAGCTCCAGAAGTTCTTGGCGCACCACGCTTATCAGCAGGCTTTCATCTTCCAATATCTTGCGCAAACGGGCGATCTTTTCAAGAAGAGTCTGGTATTCTTCGAGTATGCGCTGCCGCTCAAGCCCGGTTAGCCTTTGCAAGCGCATCTCAAGGATGGCCTGAGCTTGTTTGTCTGTGAGTCCGTATTCTCCCATCAACTGAGCTTTGGCCTCCTTGGGATTGGGCGCCCGCTTTATAAGCTCAATAATGGCATCAATGTTTTCCAGGGCTATTTTCAAACCTTCCAGGATGTGAGCCCGCTCCTCGGCCCGGCGTAACTCAAAAGCTGTGCGCCTCATGACAACAGTGCGACGATGTTCCAGGAAATGGCCCAGTATTTCTTTGAGAGAGAGAAGTTCAGGCCGGTTGTGGACAATGGCCAGCATATTTATGCCAAAAGTGACCTCCATATTGGTCTGCTTGTAAAGATTGTTCAGCAGAACCTCGGCATGTTCATCCCTTTTCAGATCTATGGCCACCCGCATACCTTGCCGGTCAGACTCATCTCGGATGTCCCGTATTCCTTCAATTCTTTTCAACTTTACCAATTCTGCAATTCGCTCCAAAAGTTTTGCCTTATTCACCTGAAATGGTAGTTCGTTGATGACTATGCGTTGCTGGTTCCCATCTAACTCTTCCACCTCCACTCTAGCCCGCACCTTGATAAGCCCCCTGCCAGTGGAGTAGGCTGCCCGGATGCCGGCGGCACCATACATCAGACCTGCTGTGGGAAAATCGGGTCCGGGGATGATGGCAAGCAACTCCTCGAGCTCTATTTGGGGATTATCGATGGTGGCGATAAGTGCATCGACAACCTCACTCAGATTATGGGGTGGAATGTTACAAGCCATACCAACTGCAATTCCAGATGCCCCATTTATGAGGAGGTTGGGTACCGAGGTCGGCAGAACCGTGGGTTCATCGAGGGAGGAATCGTAGTTGGGAGCGAAATCAACCGTCTCTTTGTCCAGATCGGTGAGAAACTCATGGGCCAGCTTGTTCTGTCGGACTTCAGTGTATCGCATGGCCGCTGGTGGATCTCCATCCACCGAACCGAAGTTCCCCTGACCATCAACCAATCTATAGCGCATCGAAAAATGCTGAGCCATGCGCACAAGAGCATCATACACTGCGGCATCACCATGAGGATGATACTTACCAATTACGTCACCGACAATGCGGGCGGATTTCTTGTATGGCTTGTTCCAGTCGTTACTCAACTCCCGCATCGCATAGAGTATGCGTCGGTGCACCGGCTTGAGCCCATCGCGCACATCTGGAAGGGCCCTGCCGATGATAACGCTCATGGCATAATCTAAATAAGAATGCTTTAATTCATCTTCGATAGTGATACGTTGGGTGCTCTCTTGTTGGCTCATAAGTTTTTCTCAGCAAAAATGGTTACATGAGTTGTTTCTCGTCCGTGGTCCCCCATCAGGCCCACCACTGAATCGCGGCTGGAAAGCCGCTCCCACAGAATGTTAAGGACCACTGACAAAAAAACAGGATGAAACGTCCAAAACCTGAACCTCGCCCCAGACCTTGGCGCCGCCATCCTGCTCGCTTTCATCAAGCCCGGATATTTCATGAATTGCTGTCGCGAGACCACGAAGATGGGAGTGCCACCTGGCAACCGCAAGGAGTTGGTTCCGAGGCGTACCTGAACGGTACGTCGCAGGGACCGACATCCGAGGACGCCAGGAAGGACGACCATATCCGTGGTCGTAGCAAGTCATTCATGAAATATCCGGGCTAGATATCCAATTCTCTCACTTCCAAAGCGTTGTTCTGGATGAACTCCCTTCTTGGCTCCACCTTGTCTCCCATAAGGATGGTAAAAATTGTATCGGCTTCAACCGCATCCTCTACAGTTACTTGGAGCAAGGTGCGTTTCTCGGGGCTCATGGTGGTCTCCCATAATTGCTCGGGATTCATTTCCCCGAGCCCTTTATAACGCTGAAGGCTCAAGCCCTTTTCTCCTTGCTGGCGCAGGTATTCCAGCAAACCCCTCTTGGAGTGGATGGGCATCTCCTTTTCGCCTTCAACTACTCTATAGGGTGGCTCGTCAAGGTCACGTAGTTGTTGTCGCTTTTCCAGAGCACGGCGGAAAGCCACCATATTGAACAGATGCCTGCCAACCGTAATCCAACCCCAACCATTCTCTTTGGCCCGTACTTGAATTTCAAACGTTCTATATTCCTCATTCTCCCGGAGGTCACCCACCTCGAAGTTTTCTTTCTTGAACTCTTCCTGCAGCCGGGCCATACTCGCCCGATCCACTTGAAGCGGCTGCTCCAAAGAAAGTTTTAAGAGGATCTTCATCAAATCGGGATCGTAGCCCCTTTTCTGTAGGGAATGAAGCACATCAAAATAACCAACCATTTTCTCCATGAGCTCTAACAGATCATCGCCGCCGAACACCTTGCCGCTCTTTTCCACGCACACTTGGCGGTCTTTGGTGGCACGCTGCAGAAGAAAGCGCTGGAATGAAGATTCATCGCGAATGTAGGTTTCCCGTTTGCCATGGCTCACTCGCAACAGTGGTGGCTGGGCAATGTAGAGGTGGCCTTTGGTGATGAGTTCCTCCATCTCTCGGTAGAAGAAGGTAAGCAGCAGGGTACGAATATGGGAGCCGTCCACGTCGGCGTCAGTCATGATGATCACCCGGTGGTAGCGCAGTTTGGACAGATCGAAATCATCCTTACCCACACCGGTACCGAGTGCAGTGAACATTGTGCAGATTTCCTGGTTTTCTAACATCTTGTCGAAGCGCGCTTTTTCCACATTGAGAATCTTACCGCGCAATGGCAGCACTGCCTGAAATTTCCGATCTCGTCCCTGTTTTGCCGATCCCCCGGCGGAATCACCCTCCACTATAAATAACTCGCTCCGGGCTGGATCCCTTTCCTGACAGTCTGCCAACTTGCCTGGCAGGGAGTGCTCTCCCAGGACACCTTTCCGTCGAGTAAGATCTCTGGCTCGTCGGGCCGCCTCTCGCACCCTGGCAGCTTCCACCACCTTGGTGAGAACGGCACGACCTACTTGCGGATTCTCCTCAAAAAAAGAGCTGAGATGCTCATAGATCAGCGTCTCCACCAAGCCTTTCACTTCACTGTTGCCCAGTTTTGTCTTGGTTTGGCCCTCGAACTGCGGGTTGGCTAACTTGACGCTGATGACAGCAGCCAAACCTTCACGAACGTCGTCACCTTCAAGCTTTTCCTTTAGGTTCTTGGGGGTGGTATCTCCTGCAACATATTGATTTATTGTTCTGGTAAGGCCCGCCTTAAAGCCGCTGAGATGGCTTCCACCCTCCCTGGTGTTTATGTTGTTGGCAAAAGAGAATATTTTCTCGCTATAGGTGGCGTTATACTGGAGGGCGATCTCCACCGCGATGCCATCTCTGGTGCCGGACAGGTGGATCACATCGGGATGGACAACATCTCTGTTTTCGTTGAGGTGTTGCACAAATGAGATAATCCCACCTTCATAATAAAACTGCTGTCTTCGATTCTTGCGCTCATCCTCTATGGTTATTCGAACTCCCTTGTTGAGAAAAGCCAATTCACGCAAGCGATTCAGGAGGATTTCGAAACTAAAGTTAATGTCTTTGAAAATAAGCGGATCTGGCCTGAAAGTAACCCTCGTCCCTCTGCGCTTCGTGGTACCAATGGTTTGTAGGGGCGTTACGGTTTCGCCGCGCTCATAGCGCTGGTGATGCACTTTACCATCCTTGCGAATTTCCACTTCTAGAAACTCACTCAGCGCATTTACCACCGAGACGCCGACGCCGTGAAGTCCTCCAGATACCCGATAAGACTGATTGTCAAACTTGCCGCCGGCATGAAGTTTGGTCATCACTACTTCAACCGCAGGAACACCTTCTTTCTCGTGTTTATCTACAGGTATACCCCTGCCGTTATCATCAACGGTGATGGTATTGTCAGCCTGAATCTGAATATCTATCTGATCACAGAAGCCAGCAAGCGACTCATCGATACTATTATCGACCACTTCGTAGACAAGATGGTGGAGGCCTTCGGTGGAAAGATTGCCAATGTACATGGCTGGCCGTTTGCGGACTGCAGATAAACCCTCCAGTACCTTGATCTTGCTGGCGTCGTACTCTTTCACACCAATACCTGGCGCTTGATCTAGATTTTCCATAGGGCTCCATCACGACTTTTTTGAAGTTATTTAAACGTTTTATTATACCAGCTTGCCACCCACAAACCTAGCATGGATATTTCCCCTCTCGCAGCAGTCTGCTGGAGTGGTGGAGTCTATGAAATCCCAAACTCCAAGCACCAAACCGGGGCCCCGCCCAGAGGGTGGGGACTCCGAAGGAGAAATATCAAACAAATCTCAAATTCCAATATCCAATGACCAAAACACAAAACAGGTATGGAATTTTGAAACTGGGGACCCGCCCGCAGGGTGGGGAGTCCAAGCGAAGGGCGGACAATATTGGTCATTGTGATTTGCTATTTGGAATTTTTAAGCACTCCTATCATCACAACCGCATCGGCATAACCACCGAAAAGAAGCCCTCGTCTTCTTCACCAGCGATTATGCATGCGCTTGATTCGTCGATCATCTTTGCCGATATGACCTTGCTCGTCATAACTGCCAGAATCTCCATAAAATAGCGTGGATTAAAGGCGATAGTCATCTCTTCACCCTGGTAGGTTACAGGAATCTCCTCCCTGGCGTCGCCTATCTCTGGATTGTTGGAAATGATTTCCATATGTTCTGGATTGATCTTACAGCGTATACCGCGGTACCGATCAGTTGAGATAATGGACATGCGTCGTAGCATTTCCATGAATCTCGAACGATCAACCTCCAGTACCCTCTCACAATTTTTCGGTACCACTGTGTCATAATCTGGGAAGTCGCCATCGATGAGTCTCATAATCAAGGTGGATTCACCTTGTCTGAAGATGGCAGTATTTTCTTGAAAGGCCACCTGCACCTGCTCGCTTTCTTCTAGAAGCCGACTCAGTTCCAGCATTCCCTTTCTGGGAATGATAATACCCTTGTCAAAAGCGAATTTGCTCACCTCTGGAAGTGGCTTTTGGATGAAGGCGAGTCGATGACCGTCGGTGGCCACCAATTTTAGGCAGACGGGATCCTCGGTCTCCACTTTTTCAAAATATATTCCAGAGAGATTGTATCGTGTCTCCTCCGTGGAAACAGCAAAGATCGTCTTGTCTATCATTTCCTTCAGTAAGGGCGCTTCCATCTCAACCCACTCTACATCCTCATATTTCATCACTTGAGGGAACTCATCCGCTGGAAGTCCCACGAGATTATACTCTGTAGTTCCACTGGAGATATTTACCCACTGGTTTTCTTTCTCAGTGATGCGGAGTTCCGGAAACGGAAGTTCTTTAACGATCTCATAGAATTTTCGTGCCTGGATAGTAACCGCTCCTTCTTTTGTGACCTCGGCTTCGTGGCTTCCGGTAAAACTGACCTCCAGATTGGTTGCGGTTAGATGCAGTTGTTGCTCTTTTGCTTCTAAAAGCACATTGGAAAGAACCGGCATTGAGCTGCGTTTCTCTGCAACAGACTGGGATTTCTGTAAACCTCTGAGAAGATCATCTCGTTGAATGGTGAGTTCCATTACCCCTCCTTATTACAGGCTTTGATTATTTATATTAAGGTATTGGTAAAGATAATGTTAAACATAAGGCCTGTATATTTGTAAATAACAACACTAGTCCTTTGATTTTCCTGTTACTTCTTCCTTATAATCTTCCAATAGTTTCTTTTCAATCTCAACGATTCGTTCAGCAAACACTCTATTTCTTCTTATCTCAGCACGGACCTTGCGACAGGCATAAATAACTGTGGAATGATCCCGACCGCCAAAGGAGTCCCCAATGGCAGCGTAGGTTGACCCAGTCAGCTTTCTGCTAAGGTACATCCCGGCTTGGCGGGCAATTACCAGGGGACGGGCTTTGGTTGCTCCTGGGAGCGCTTCCAAGGAGACACCATACGCAGCACACACTTCCTTTTGGATGGCTTGCATGGAAAGTCTTTCCGGTCTAGGAGTGGTGTTTCCATGGATGGCAAAGGATCTCTCTTTCAGGCTCGGAAGACTGCCCTCCTTTTCAACAATCTCTTGCAACTTTTCTACAAAGTCCTTGATCTCGTGAAAATTAAGAGGCCCATGTTCTGCAAGATAGCGGCAGATCTCTTTAGATGACGGCATCTTACTTGCGCCGAGGAAGGTTTCGATTACTTGGTAGCAACCGTCAATATCCGGCTCTTGAATGCGTGCTATCAATCCCCAGCCTAAGCGAGAGCGAAGGCCCAGGGAGAGATCGGGGACCTGGTGAGGAAGGCGAGTGGCAGTAAACACCATTCTTGTCCCCACGTCGTAGCACCAATTAAATATTTCTCTGAAATGTTGCTGGAAATTTCCCTCAGGAGGCACTTGATGGACATCATCCACCAACAGAACCTTGAGATCGCCCAGGGTCTGCCAGAGTCCTTCGTATGGGGAAGGCGGTATGGAGGGACCGAAGACAAGGAGATTTCGACAACTGAGATAGGCGACACTGCCATCATTGTTGGCCTGCCAATCATTGCCGATAGCGTGGAGAAGATGAGTCTTGCCTAGTCCCGGAGGCCCTTCAATAAACAGA